>OGFG01000050.1_pt1 | contig 118693 bp, 106 predicted proteins | sample 1570761 | NCBI WGS metagenome assembly OGFG01 (sample SAMEA2581938, study PRJEB24529) | metagenome | biome: Human gut stool | place: China | collected 2011
GTGTTTGCAATGAAGCGAGAGCGTGTCTGGCGGTAATATAGCAAAAGTGCACAACGTTTGATACTAATATACAGAGTTTCGCAATTACCTAAATATAGGATATCCTGAAAGGAGAAGCAGTATGCTTATTGGAAACAAGAATTTTGACTTAAAAAACAGTGCCTATGTGTGTGGTATTTTAAATGTCACACCCGATTCATTTTCAGATGGAGGGCAGTTTGATAACCTTGATGCCGCTCTTTTTCATACAGAAGAGATGATAAATGACGGTGCTTCAATCATAGATATCGGAGGCGAATCAACACGTCCCGGATATACCATGATATCGGACGATGAAGAGATAGCTCGCGTTGTACCTGTTATACGAAGCATAAAGGAGCGTTTTGACATACCGGTTTCACTTGATACATACAAGGCAGGTGTTGCATCAGCCGGTATAGAAGCCGGTGCTGACCTGATAAATGATATCTGGGGACTTATGTATAATACGGACACAGCCTCTGATGGCAGCATTATTTCGCCAATGGCAGCGTTGCTTGCAAAAGCAGGACTTCCTTGCTGTCTTATGCATAACAGAAAATCGGCTGAGTATAGTGATTTTCTTAGTGACTATCTTGATGACAACAGAAAAATTATAGACTGTGCATTAAAGCATGGCATTTCCGAGGATAAGATAATCCTTGACCCAGGTGTTGGCTTTGCAAAATCACTTGAACAGAATCTTATGGCAATTAACACTGTCGATAAGCTCTGTGAACTCGGCTATCCTGTTCTTCTTGGAACATCAAGAAAATCCGTTGTCGGACTTACGCTTGACCTTCCTAAAAATGAGAGAGTGGAGGGCACTGTTGCTACAAGCGTGATTGGGCTTATGCGTGGTGCATCCATATTCAGGGTACATGATGTCAAAGAAAATTTCCGTGCGCTCAAGATGGCCGCAGCAGTGATAGGAAAGGGCTTTAATAAGTAAAGAAATTGACCTCACAAGTCAAAATAACCGGTAATTTGTTATGGGCGAAAACAGATTGCTATAGTGGCAGATTAGAATCGGCTTGCGGTAATTTTGAATTTATATTTACAATTATACGCCCGGAAAAGAGGAATTAAAATGGATATAATACATATCAAAAATCTTGAAGTGTTTGCAAATCATGGAGTGTTTGAGGAGGAGAATACTCTCGGTCAGAAATTTGTAATAAACGCTGATTTATATACCGATTTTTCAGACGCTGTCGGGAAGATGGTATTTAATAAGGGCTTGCGCCATGTAGGATATGATACTGATGGGCTTGAATTATTTGAGGAGGGATTATGTCCTGCAGGATACTCTCCGGAAGATCTTGATGAATCCATCGATTATGGTGTGGCAGCACAGATGATTGCTGATTTTCTTACACAGGATACATATGAGCTTATTGAAACAGCAGCCAGCCGGCTTGCACAATATCTACTATTGTCGGTACCTCATCTTAAGCAGATTCATCTTGAAATTAAAAAGCCGTGGGCTCCGGTAAGGCTTCCTCTTGAGACTGTATCGGTAGAACTGACGAGAGGCTGGCATAAAGTATACCTGTCACTTGGTTCTAATATAGGAGAGCGTGAGAAGTACATCCAGAACGCGCTCAATGCTCTTAAAAGCCATTCATGCATTGCGATTGACAAGGTATCACCTATATATGAAACCGAGCCGTATGGAGGCGTAGAGCAGCCGGGCTTCCTAAACTGCTGTGTGTCGATAGATACGATTCTTGAACCTAATGAGCTGCTTGATTATCTTCATGTAGTTGAAGCAGCCAACAATCGCACAAGAGAAATACACTGGGGACCAAGAACACTTGATATAGATATTTTATTGTATGATGAACTGGTTATGCATACACAAAAGCTGTGCATTCCACACATTGACATGCATAATCGTGTCTTTGTTCTAAAGCCTTTATGTGACATTGCACCTTATGCATATCATCCGGTAAAGAGGGCAGTGGTGCAGGAGTTGCTTGCAAATCTTGAAAAAAACAATAATTAAAAATATACACAGAAGAATAGTAGTTCTATAAAAATATAAGTTATTTACAGATACCAGTTCTGTAAAATGACAGTTCTATGGAAATATAGGGCTATGAAAATGCCGGAGCACATAATCAAAAATCATGTATTCCGGCATTTTTCCGAAAAAATGTATAAAAATTAAGAGGAACTTGAAAATATATAGTAATAGATGAAGCCGCAATGATATATAGGATATAAAATCATTGCGGCTTCATCTATTAGAGAAACTATACAATATTCGGCCTGATAAGGCGTATTGCTTTTCCTAAAATCTCAACATTGTCAACTATAATAGGATCCATGAAATCATTCTCAGGCTGTAACCTGAAATGACCATCCTCAGCATAAAAACGCTTGACTGTGGCAGAATCATCAACGAGGGCTACCACAACATCGCCGTTATTGGCTGTATTAGTCTTCTCGACAATGAGATAATCTCCATCATATATTCCCATATTAATCATGCTATCACCTTTTACTTTGAGAATAAATGTCTCTTCGTTAGGGAGAAGATTAGCAGGAAAAGGAAAATAATCTGTAATATTCTCGACAGCAAGAAGCGGCTGTCCTGCAGCAACCGTTCCAACTACCGGTATACTTGTTATCTCAGTCTCTGTTCTCAGATAATTAAAGCCTTCATCCATAATCTCAATAGCACGGGGCTTGGTCGGATCTCTTCTGATATAACCGTTCTTCTCAAGAGTCTCAAGATGAGAATGTACGCTGGACGTGGACTTAAGGTGAACAGCTTCGCAAATCTCGCGTACTGCCGGAGGGTATCCCTTCATCAAAATCTCTTTCTTCAAAAAATCAAGTATCTCCTGTTGCTTAGGTGTAATTCTTCCACTTGCCATATAAAATCCTCCTGATATGTAAATTCTGAAACGGACTAAATAAACATAATGAAAATTGTCATTATATTATCCGTTCCCGTGTGCCAAATTCATCAAATATAAATGATTTAAATTAATATTTTTATTATAACACAATGTGTAAAAAAATGCAAACAGATGTTCAAAATAGATGTTCCGAATAAATGTTCGATTTTTATATTGACAAACGCACGTTCGGATGCTATATTGTATTCAAGCAGTCAAGAATATATGTTCGATAAATATAACTTAGGAGGAGATAATATGCAGACAACAACAGCTAACAAATTTACTGTATTAGAGGGTGGATTATCAGTCAATGAAATATTAAGAAAGAGCCGAGTAGCAGCGGCACGCAGAAGACGCATGAAGAAAATACGCATTATTTCATTTATTGTCATTTTTATTGCAGTATTGACAATAATAATATTCAGTAATGTTGTACGTGCCGAGCCAAATCATGTCCCGGACAGCTCAGTGAAAGGTTACACATATATAACCGTTTCTGACAATGATACACTTTGGGGGATAGCATGTGAGTATGCAGACGAACATTATTCATCCGTTTATCAATATATACGTGAGGTCAAGACGCTTAACGGTCTCACAGGTGATGCTATTTATTCAGGTTATAAGCTTATCATTCCTGTGTATGTATCCATAGACACCGGTCACACATATTCCAAGGGTGACGGAGTCTGTCGTGATGCGCATTAAGCTTTTATATCATTGTCACACTTTATATTTTTTAGTTCCAATCTTCAAGATTTCCGTTTTTTATCGCTGAGAACAGCCTTGTATGGAATCCTGGTGCCTGTGAATTTATTTGCTTTATGAGTTTCTTAGCTTCATGCCTTTTTGTTATTCCGTCAGCAGGGCATAGATTTTTGACAACCGGAAGCTCGTATTTTTTTGAGAATCCTATTATATCAGCCTCAGGAGTCAGAAGAAGAGGGCGTATAAGAGTAAGATTTGTCTTATCTAAATGTGTCATTGGTGAAAAAGTATGTATTCTCCCTTCATATATAAGCGACATAAGGAACGTCTCATTGACATCATCACGATGATGTGCATATGCAATCTTATTACAGCCTAATTCAAGTGCTTTATTATTAAATGCACCTTTTCTCAATTTTGCACATAACGCACATGGATTTGTTTCCTGTCGAATATTAAATACTATATCATTTATTTTTGTGTCTATTACATAATATGGCACATCCAATTTTTTACATAATGCCTCAACGGCAGAGAAATCCATTCCATCAATCCCAAGCTTCACTGTTATGGCATACACATCGAATTTCTTTGGATAGAAGTTTCTAAGTATACTAAGTGCATAGAGCAGAGTAAGACTATCCTTGCCGCCCGATATCCCTATAGCGATTTTATCGCCATCGTCTATCAGACCATATTCGTCTACAGCCTTACGTGTATAGCTCAATAATCTCTGAAGTGTCATATGTTTTCTCCTTTATATGCGGTAAAATATCTCAGATTATAGCTTTTATTTTATATATAGTCAAGTTTATATATAGTCAAGAGAATATATTTTTGATATAATAATTGATAAACGGCTTGCAATACATTTGGTATCTATTATAAGCGTATTACGAGTGTTTTTAATAGCTGTGAGAGTCAGAGTATCCAGCCGTTCGGTATCAGAAGAAGCAAATACATTTTGACACCAATATTATATATAATAGACAATCAATATATCAACAAGCCTATTTTTAATAGAAAGGTATACACATAATGGAAGGAAATTTTACAATACAGCAGCTTAATTTTAAGCTTAGAAAAGCATTAGCTTCCCAGAAGATAACAGAACTTACAGAAATACAGAGCTTATGCATTCCTCAAATTATAGAGGGGCATAATGTATCCGGTGGTGCCAAGACAGGAACCGGAAAGACACTTGCATATCTGATTCCTGTATATGAATATCTGCTCAAGCTTCCGGTAGAACAGCCACATGACTTTACATGTGTTATAGCTGTTCCGGCAAAGGAGCTTGCATTCCAGATTTCACGACAGATAGAGTTATTATCAAAGAATCTTAATATCAACGCAAAAGCAGTGGTGGCAGTGGGAAATTTTAATATGCAGCGCATGTCAGAATCACTCAAAGCTAAGCCGACATTTGTTATAGGAACTCCGGCAAGACTCAAGGAGCTTATATCACTTAAAAAGCTTCCGGCACATAAATGCAAATTTCTTATATTTGATGAAGCAGATCGACTTATTGATAAAGATAATATCAATCTCAGCATGGAACTTAAAAAATGCTTTTACAGAGACATCCAGACATTATTTTTCACAGCTACATTCGGTCAGAAATATCAGGATAATCTGGAAAAGGCCGGTATTGATATTGTTAAATTATCTACAAGCCGCATTGTATCAACGCCTGAGACAATCAAGCATTATTATGTTGTATGCATGCATCGCGATAAGAATGAGACAGTCCGCAAGGTTATAAAGGCATCTAATGCTTCCAAGGCAATTATTTTTGCTAATAAGAGATATGACATCGACGAGATTACACAGAAGCTTAAATACCACAATTACAAAGTCGAAGCATTGCATGCAGAAGGAAATAAATTCCGTAATAAGAACATTGTAAAAGATTTCATGGATGGAAAGCTTCAATATATTGTGGCTTCGGATTATGCTGCAAGAGGAATGCATTTTGATGACGTAGATGTAATTATCAATATAAGTCTACCTGAAGAATCTACGGAATATGTACATCGTGCCGGACGTTGTGGACGCAATGGCAAATCCGGAATCTGTATATCAATTATAACAGATGGCGAACTTAACAAAGTTAAGAAATTTCAGAAAGACCTTGCAATAAATATGGTTGAACGCAGCCTGTATCAAGGCAAGCTGGTTGCTAAAAAATAATCAGAACAATATAAAAGTGTAACTTTAGTGTATAGTGCAGCATAATTTAACAGTACAATTTGCAACATAAAATGAAACTTTGTATAAGCCTATATAAATAGCTATGCAAAGTATAAATAACCGTATGTAACATTATATGTGTTAGTATGCAGGCAACTATTCGCTAAACCTGAGTTTAGCGAATAGTTGCAAACCACTCCACCCACTAAAATGTACACAGAAATCAGGGTTAAAATGGCAGAAAAAACTTATCATGAGCAAGAACGCAACAAGTGCATTTTAGAACTACGGCAGCTTCAGACAGAGCTTCCCAAATTTCTTAAGGATTATTTCCGCGGCATAGAATATACTACAGCTCCCAGAACACAGATTGGTTATGCAATCGACCTCAAGACCTTTTTTGAATATATAAAGGAAACCAATTCAATATACAGGAACGTAGATATCCATGACATAGACCTGAGTATTTTGACTAAGCTCAATGCACAGGATATTGAAGAATATCTCGATTATCTCAAGCTATATACAAAAGACGGTCATGAATACTCTAACGATGAACGTGCTATCAAACGTAAGCTGTCAGCGCTTCGTTCAATGTACAATTATTTTCATAAGAACCGTATAATTAAGGAAAATCCTGTTACACAGGTTGACCTTCCAAGAATACATAAAAAACAGATTATCCGACTCGACAACGATGAAGTTGATGATCTTCTTAATGTTGTTGAAACAGGCGAATATCTAACCAAAAAACAGGCTGAGTGCCATGGCAAGTTAAAGGTTCGTGATTTAGCAATATTGACATTGCTTCTTGGAACAGGTATCCGTGTGTCGGAGTGTGTCGGAATTAATCTTGATGATGTCGATTATGTAAATGATAGAATAAAGATTGTCCGGAAAGGTGGTTATGAGTCTTTTGTCTATTATAGCGAGGAAGTCAGACAGGCACTGCTTGATTATATGGAAGAACGCGATGAGACTGAACCTCTTGAAGGACATGAAAACGCTCTTTTCCTATCATCTCAGCGCCGCCGCATAACCGTCCGCAGCATTGAACTTCTTGTAAAAAAATATGCCTCCACTATCACCGGCAAGCATATTACACCACATAAGCTCAGGAGCACGTACGGAACCAACCTTTATAAAGAAACCGGAGATATCTACCTTGTTGCCGATGTCCTTGGACATAGTGATGTTAACACTACACGTAAGCATTATGCTGAACTTGAGGAAGATAGAAAAAAGAAATTTAAAGACGCAGTCACTCTTCGACATAAAGATACTGATGATACACATAACATAGACCACTAAAAAACTGAAAATTTTTGTTTATAAATTGTTAAAAAAGATTTTAAAAGCACAGTAAAATGAATTTTTATTTTTTACAAGTAAAAATATCAAAAAACAACCTTATTCTATTGCATCCGGCTCTAAGCTAGATTCCAATAAAATAAGGTTATTTTTATACATGCAATAGATTAATCAACCTTCTGCAGCTCAACATCTAATGTCCCTACATTCCCATACACATCCGATGCACTAAAATGTATATGAACCATGCCATCTTCCTCTGTCAGTTCATAACTTAGACCTTCGTCACTTAGTTTACATAATTCTGTTACCGTAACCATACTTCGGATATATTCAGGATTTTCCATCTGCTCCTGATTGATTTCTGTTATTCCATCGTTAAGTGTGATAACAGGCGCTGTTGTGTCATTCACATGCAGATAACAACTGGTCTGCATGTAACCTCCATATATATCAGCAGCATAGAATTTCACTATATAATCGCCGGGTAAAAGAAACCCATTTACATTCATGCCTGCAATCTGAACATCTTCGTAAGCTGATAAATCCACTACACTCATAAGATAACTGCTTATATCAGAACCATCTTCAGCTGTAAGCATAACATCGCTAAAAAGAATATTTCTAAGGGACCTTCCACTCTCCTGATCTATAAACAAATACGCAATCTGACCTGCTTCAGCTGATTTATCTGAGACATTGTTTATAGAGCCAAGCTTGTTTGGACTGAATACATAATTCGCTTCACTGTCTGTCGGATCACAGCTAAAGCCTTCCGGAATATTCGGAAGTTTATTGTCCAATAAATATTTTGAGTCCAGCGTATCTGCTACAACCGTATTGATATCGCTGTATTCTTTACCTGACAATAATTCTTTTTTATATAGCTCACTATCCTTAAAGCTTTTACATACATATACGTCAGTACTTCCCGGAACATTCTCATATATAGCTTTTGCGGCAGCGACAGACAATGTTATACCTTTGCATTCATTGTAATTGCCATCGGACGAATAATCACTATTATTGTTATAATCATTTATGGATTCATATGATTCTATAACAATAGAATTATTTTTCCCGTTCTCTGTGTAAAGAGCTGAATGAAACTCTATTCCGTTTATCAATGAATAGTATTGTACATAATACTCAGCATCATTGTAATCGAATTCTGTCCACACTGCTTTTGACGCAGATACCAGAATATCACTTAAAATAACCTGATTTTTACTGCCAAGATAGCTCTTAACATTATCACCTATATTACATTTTGCAGCACCTACGATATCTATAATATCGCCCGATAAGTTGGCTCCACAATATGCAGCTACTCCATCTTCAACAAAAATATACATCCTATAGACAGCTACAGCATTCATATCATCAGATTTATCGCTGCTGTCTGATTGAATTTCATTAATATCAGTCTCACTGAATGTGGTTTCTTCATCTTTAGGATCATATCCCTTCAATATAATACTGGCAGCAATCAGACAAATTGCTGCCAGCATTACAACAACCAAAGTATAATAAACTTTATTGTTCTTATTGTTACGGATACTTCTTAGGATACTTTTATTTTTTTTGTAATACATAAACTCCTTCACTTTCAAAACATCCTGTAAGCAATTCCCTAAATGACAAGCAAATATATAACATACTTATCATCGCTCATATATAATAATTTCATATATGATTATATCATATGTGATATTAATTCAATATTACTACATACACAAGCATTAACATTTTATGTCTGATTGTCAGATGCTTCCTCCTGCATACTCCTGCTTTGTCTTTATATATTGCTTAAGCAGTTCGACTGTACCATCCACACCCAAAATACTTGAGTCTATACATAAATCATAACTCTTAGAATCGCCCCACTTTTTGCTTGAGTAATAATTGTAATAATTAGCTCTCTTCTTATCTGTTTTAATGCAGAGATCCTTGGCTTTCTCATCAGTATAACCGTAAAGTCTCTTGATACGTGCTACCTTTGCATCCATCTGTGCCTTAATAAATACTTTAATAGTGTTATCATGCTCTTCAAGTGCATAATCAGCACAACGTCCGACAATAATACAGCTCTCCGAATCAGCAAGCTTCTTTATCGCATCAAACTGTGCTAAAAATACTTTATGATTCAATGGCATATCGATAAAAGAAGATGTAGAATAGCCCATAGAATATGTATCCATTACTAATGAATAAAGAAAACTGTTAGTAGGCTTCTCGTCATGGTTGTGAAAAAGCTCTTCGCACATTCCACTCTCCTTAGATGCCAATGCAAGAAGTTCCTTATCGTAACATTTAATTCCTAAGTCTGCAGCCAGTTTACGACCTATCTCTCTTCCTGCACTGCCATACTCACGTCCTATTGTAATAACTAATGGTTTACTCATATGAACCGCTCCCTTCATATATCTACAAATCAGCAGATATTTTTTCTATGCATTATATTATACACTAATTTACAGATAATTTCCACCCTTTTTTATTAAAGATAGAAAATCTAAATTTTTTATACATCTGCAAAAACACTAAAATACTAAAAACCCGGTTTATGACGTATTTTTGCACCATAAACCGGGTTTTCAGATTCAATTATCAAGCTTATAATATAATGTACAAAATAAGACAACTTAACTATTTTGCAGCAGCTTTTTTCTTCTTGCCAAACAGAGTATCCCAGCCTTCAACAACAAGGAATATAGCAAGTACTACAAGAAGCGCACCTATAATAGCCTGAGCCCATGGTCCCCAATCGGCTCCACCCTTTGATATAATACCAATCTGGTTCTTGATTGTAAGACATAATGAGCAGATTGTAACGACAATCATAAATGCCATAGGAATTAAGAACATCTTATTATTCTTGCCGCAATTAGCTAACCATGCTGCAACAGCTAAAAGACCGATTCCGGCAAGCAGCTGGTTAGCTGCACCGAAGAGTCCCCATATCTTAGAATATCCTGTCATACCGAGAGCAATACCAAGTACAACTGTAAGGATTGTTGCAAAATAAGGATTAACAAGAACCTTCTTCCATCCCTGCTTTACATCCTTTACAGTCTGCCCAGGCTCAAGCCAGAACTCCTGGAACATAAAACGTGCAAGACGTGTTGCAGTATCAAGCGATGTAAGACAGAAAGCTGAGTATGTAAGTGTAAGCAATGTTCTTAATATATTAACTGCCTTAGGTCCAAGGCCGGCATACATGTTGGCAATACCACCTGCAAAGATACCTGTAGCACCCTTAAGAGGTGTATCCGGGTTAGCTGCATTATACTTATATGCATAGTTAATTGCACATATTGTAACAACAGCTAAAACACACTCAAGAAGCATTCCGCCGTAAGCGATAGGCTTGGCATCCTTCTCCTTGTCAAGCTGCTTGGATGTTGTACCTGAGGAAACAAGCGAATGGAATCCTGAAATGGCACCGCAGGCTACAGTTGTAAAAAGTACAGGGAACATATACTGTACACCGTTTCCGTTATCAATAGCAAATCCTTCAAACGCCTGAAGTCCGTCAGCTCCGCCTAAATTTGCATGAGAAATAAATACTCCGACAAGGGCAACAGCTAACATTGCATAGAGAAGGAATGAACTCAAATAATCTCTAGGCTGAAGTAAAATCCATACAGGAGTTACCGAAGCGACTGCAATATAAAAACCTACTAGAATCATCCATACTTTATAAGAAAGATAAATAGGATGGAAATTCATGCCGATAGCCATACATGCTACAATTGCAAGCACACCGATGATTGTAGCAGCTCCCATAGGAACATTACGTCTATAGACAAGGAAACCAAATATAATCGCAATGACAATAAATAAAAGTGAAACCATTGCAACTGACGCATTCGTATCTTTTACTGTCTCAATAACAGCTGCACCGGCAGCATCCGTTGTACCGAATGTACCTGCAACGATGGAAGCAAATGCTGCAACTACAAGAATAAGTGTAAGATATGCGAAGGTAATAAAAAGTCTCTTTGCTCTCTTTCCCATATTGACAGAAATAATCTCACCGATTGACTGTCCCTTGTGTCTAAGTGATGCAAACAATGCACCAAAATCGTGTACGCCGCCAAAGAATATGCCGCCGACTAATACCCACAGAACAACAGGTACCCAGCCAAAAATTGCTGCTCCAATAGGTCCTGTTATAGGTCCTGCGCCTGCGATTGATGAAAAATGATGTCCCATAAGAACAGGTGCCTTTGCAGGGACATAATCAACGCCGTCCTCTAATTCGTGAGCCGGTGTCGGAGTGTCACTTTCACCTACACCCCACTGCTTGCAAAGCCATCTTCCGTAGAAAATGTAACCACAGACAAGGATTGCAACACAGATTAAGAGAAGTACTAACGAATTCATTTTAACTCTCCTTTTCCTTTTTGTGATAAAATATTTTTTTCATAAATTTCGCTGATGGTTTTCCGGAGAAGTTGCTGTCAATAATCGAATCGTTGAAAACCGCAACAACATTATGATAATCCATCCATCCATGAAGTGAAAAATGAAAACTTTTGTAAATGCGGGTTTTCTTAATAGCTTTAATCACGTCAGCATCACATGAATCGCATAAAAAAACCGCTGTAAGATATGTATACATATGTCCCGGACGGACATTTAACCGCTCCATTCCATCCGAATATACATAATCCCTGCATTTTTTAAATAATTCCATCGAAAGTTCCGGCATACTGAATAAATACAAAAATTCTTCCCTGTCAGCTGACCATAACTCAGCTTTCTGCGATATAACATACTTCTGTGAATGTTCGAAAAAATCACATCTGGCAATAAGAGGATAGCTTTCTTCTGATATAATATTCATAACTTCTTCATCTGTTCTACCATTATGACTGCCACCTTCACGTACAGCCGACTCACCACCATCAAATCTATGAATATTATAGTATGATTTGTAGAGCCTTAGCAGCTTGCTGCATGCTTCCTGACGCGTCAGTGAAAAAGATTTTTTGGAACTAAACATACTATCTCAACCTTTGCTTTTAATAAAAAATTTTATTTAAAAAATGATTATTGTAAGAATATCATTTTTATTTAAGGATTTCAATAGAAAATTTACATTTTTTTAAGATTTTATTTTGCACAGTAATTGGGTAAAGTAGTAAGGCAGTGGTGCCTCAAATTCCATATATTCACCGCTGCGAGGATGATTAAAGCCTAGTATCCTCGCATGAAGCGTCTGTCCCTGAAGCTTGAATGGTGATTTGTACGGGCAGTACAGCTCATCACCTAAAAGAGGATGACCTATGCTTGCCATATGCACTCTTATCTGGTGGGTTCTGCCTGTTTCTAATGTACAGCGGATATATGAAAATTTTTCATAGCTTTCTAATACCTCATAGTGAGTTACCGCACGCTTTCCATCCTTAACGACAGCCATCTTTTTTCTGTCAGCACTGCTTCTTCCAAGCGGAGCATCGACAGTGCCTGTGAGGTCATCAAAATGACCATAGCATATCGCCTCGTAGTGTCTTGTAATAGAGTGAATCTTTAGCTGCTCCGAGAGCGACTGATGTGCAAAATCATTCTTACAAACAACGAGCGCACCTGTTGTGTCCATATCTATCCGGTGTACAATTCCCGGTCTTAATATTCCGTTTATCCCCGAAAGATTATCCTTGCAATGGTATAATAATGCATTGACAAGTGTTCCCGTATAATGTCCCGGAGCCGGATGCACGACCATTCCCTTTGGTTTATTCACAACAATCAAATCATCATCCTCATATAAAATATCAAGCGGAATATCCTCCGGTTCTATATTAAGCTCCTCCGGTTCCGGAATGACAAGAGATATAATATCTCCATTATCAAGCTTATAATTGGCTTTTACAGGCTTTAACCGTTCTGCATTTTTTCCACATTGCACTTTTCCGTCCTTAATCAGCTTTTGCAGCTGGCTTCGTGAAAAAGACGAAAGCATGTCGGCAAGATACTTGTCGACACGCTCCCCGGCATTTTCACTATCAACTTCCATATAGAACGGCTCATTATATTCAAAAATAAAGTCATTCATATTTAATCTCCGTTTTTCTTTTTAAAGGAAAAGACTCTGCTCATCTCGTCCTCATCCTTATAATAAAATATAAATAAAAATATAGCAGCGATACAGGATATTACAATATAGCAGTCTGCAATATTGAATATAGGAAAATCAATCAATTCAAAATACAGAAAATCCTGAACGCAGCCGTAAACGCTTCTGTCAATACGATTGCCTACGGCACCGGAAAATAACATTATTGAAATTATATTGAGCGGAAGCATGCGCTTTGACACCGGTATTCTCTGATACATAACCGCTACTATAACAGCAATGACAATCGGAAGCCAATTAAGAATAACATTTCCTCCAAGCATTCCCCAGGCTGCACCGTCATTCTGTGTCCATGTAAGGGAAAACACTCCGTTTATCACTTGAATAGGACCATTTACACGCAGACTAGAATATGCCCAATACTTTGTAATATGGTCTATGGCAAGCAGGACACCTACAATAGGAATAGTCATAAGCATCTGTATGAATGATTTATGTTTTATATTATCCATGATAGCCTCTCAATATTATAAAATTTCTTTAAGTGACTGTGTCATCTCATCATAAGTCACTGTCTTATCAATAATGGCATCACCTAACTGTTTTAAAAGGATAAATTTAACTACACCATTCTCCATCTTTTTATCTGATTTTGATACTTCAAGAATGGAAAAAATGTCAAGTCCTTCAACCTTCGTAGGAAAACCATATTTTTTAAGCATTTTTTTTATTGCTGCATAGTCATCTTCGCTGATATACCCGCGCTCCTTTGAAATATATGAAGCACATACCATTCCAAGAGCAACACATTCCCCATGATACAGCGAAAAATTCATCAGTTTTTCAACAGCATGTCCAAGCGTATGTCCAAAGTTGAGCAGAGCACGTTCGCCCTTTTCTGTCGGATCATTATTTACAACGTCGGCCTTAATAAGGCAGCTTTCATATACCATCTCCATGATATATTCAGGTTCTAAAGCCTTTATATGCTCATAGTTGGTATCAAGGTAATCAAAATAATTCCTGTTTTTAATAAGACCATGTTTTATAATTTCGCCAAAGCCTGAGTTGAATAATCTGGATGAAAGCGTTGATAAGGTATCTATATTTATATATACTAATCTTGGCATATGAAATGCACCGACCATATTCTTATATTTAGCAAAATCTACTCCGGTCTTCCCGCCTATACTTGAATCAACCTGTGCAAGCAGTGATGTAGGCACCTGAATAAAGTCAATACCTCTTAAATAAGTAGCAGCAGTGAAGCCGGCAAGATCACCGACAACTCCTCCGCCAAGTGCCACTATCATATCTCTGCGTTCAAAATGCTCTTCTATAAGATATGTATATACAGTCTGTACAACATCAAGATTTTTATTGGCTTCCCCGGCAGGTATTGTGAATATATATACCTTATTTCCGGTTCTTTCAAGCACTTCCTTTAATTGCTGTGCATATATAGGACCTACATTAGAATCGGTAACTATACAGAGCTTAATGCCTTTAATTCCAAGCTTTTCCACTTCTTCTGCTATCGCATCAAAACCCTGATTAATCACGATGTCATAACAATGCTCATTATTTTTTTTAACATCTACTCTTCGGTTCATAATATATCCTCCGTCAAACATATAGGTTAAGTACAACCATATATCGTCCTTTTTTAGTCTCGCTCTTTGTGTACATATATTTAAAACGACCTCTGCTGCGGACTGAGATTATCTCTCCCTCCTTAAGATTATATGCATTCGTTGTGATAAGCCTGCCATTTACAAAAACCATACCATCCTCTATATATGATACACTATGGCTTCTCGGCTCATTGAAAGCAAGGCTTATCACTGCATCAAGCCTCAATGAAGCAACTGAGCCGACAATTTCTTTGAACGATGGCGTAAAATCCTTGTCCAGTGTGCAGTTTCTTGTGCATCTTACATAGTCATTTTTGACTCTTGTCAAATTGTCAGCTATAAACTCGGCTATCTTTTCAAGACAGAACACATAAGCGGAGCCTTCAGAAATAACTATATCTCCAATAAGCGAACGCTCAATTCCAAGGTTCATAAGTGCACCGAGGAAATCCCTGTGGGTAAGCTCTCCTGCAAATCTCTTATCCGCTTCTATCCTTATTATTTCGATTGGAAGCTGGTAATCATAACCACTATATGGCAGAAAAACAGCGATTTTCCGCTCAGCTGACTCATACCCGCCATCTGTCAGCACACAGACATTTGAAAATACTCCTTTTGAGGAACCATGAGCGTTTTGTTCCAGAATATTCTGTTCATTCAAGTTAAGAAAACTGGAAAAAACCGGAATATTCCGATTATAGCATATATTTGCTAAATCAGACAATCTTCCGGCTAAAAGCTGTTCTTCCTTATTCCTGTTACCAGAGACATCACGATTAATTTTTGAATACATACTTAGAACTTCCTGTCAAATCCACCGAACCGTCTAACATCTCATCAAAATTACCGGATATCTCTACGTTACTTGGAGTGATAACAAATATGTAATTAGTAACCTTCTGAAGATTTCCATTCATGGCATACACTGAACCGGAAGTAAAATCGAGTATTCTCTGAGCCAGATCAGCATTGAGTCCTTCAAGATTGAGCACAACAGGCATTGCACCGGACAATGTATCACATATTTCTCTTGAATCTTCATATGTCTTAGGTCTGATTACGCGAAGCTCCATCTTACCGGCACCTCCCTGAATTGATTTCATATGAACTACTTTACCATAATTCTTTTTAGGCTGTCTTGCCTGCTTTGGCTCAGGTTCATCGTCATCATCAAATGAATCACTATCATCATCCTTCTTGCCAAAAAGCTTCCTCTTAGGAGTATCATCCTCATCGTCATCCTCATTGTCGGAAGCTTCTACAACACGTCTTCCTCTCTTTGATGTCTTCTCTTCCCAATCATATCCGTCATCTTCAAAATCATCTTCATCTTCGCTAAGATTTAATCCATTTAAAATATTCTTAATAATATTAGCCACTGTAATATCACTCCTGTAACAAATTATAGTTGCGGGCTCCAAAAATACCTGTTCCCACTCTCACCATAGTCGCTCCTTCTTCAATAGCGACCTGATAATCTCCCGTCATACCCATAGACAGGATACTCATATCTGTATTATCAATGTTTTTAGCTTTCAAGTCAACACATAATTTCTTCAATTTCTTAAAATATTGTCGATTTTCCTCGGAATTTGTAACAAATGGTGCTATAGTCATAAGACCGCACACATGAACATTAGAAAGCTTAGAACATTCCCTGACAAGATTTTCCACTTCGTCACATGCAATCCCGAACTTGCTCTCTTCATCAGCCACATTTACTTCTATAAGAATATCCATCCGGCGGTCTATCCTTGCTGCTTCCTTGTCTATAACCTGTGCAAGATGAAGTGAGTCAACGGAATGTATCATTGCGACTTTATCAATCACTTGTCTTACCTTATTAGTCTGAAGATGTCCTATCATGTGAAAAACGGCACCGGGCATCTCATTTATTCGCTCATATTTTTCACAGATTTCCTGTACCTTATTCTCTCCAAATATTCTCTCTCCGGCATTGTATGCAGCAAGCAGCTCCTCAAACGGCTTAGTCTTGCTTACAGCTATAAGCTTAACTGATTCTGTCCTTCTTCCGGACTTATTGCACGCTTCTTCCATATTAGCGTGGACATCGGATAGATTATGGGCAATATATTCATATCCGCTATCAATTTTTGAATGTTTAATACTTTTTTCCACGTCTTTTACCTCCGTAAAATAATCTATGTCTTAACTTTTAGTCAATGATTTCATAAAATATCAATACATAATCTGATTCTCTATAACCATATCCGCATTCAGAATGATATGATCATATATCGACAGTCCGTACTTGGTCCCTAACTTCACTATATAATATTCATTATTCCTGTCAAGAATTTCAACCTGTCTGAACTGGCAGTAACCCTTGTTGACGCAGTAAGCTCCCTTTAATATTGCAACAGTACCTATTATATACTTTTCATCCGTAACTGAAACCTCATCCTCTGAAGGCGGCATTACAATACAGTCACCGACATTGAATAACTCTTTGTTGACATAGTAATATCCGTCTATCTCCGCATAATATGTTGCATCCACGAACTGTCTTGTCTGATTGCCCTGTGTATCATATGTAAGTAATATAAAGCCTGAGTTTAGGTCATCTCCTCCGACACAGCCATATTCCGTAGGTATCGTGTAAAATTCCTTTTCACATACAGAACTTACAGGAATCTTAAGTCCGAATGATATATCCTGTGATATCTCAAAATCCACAAATCTGGTATCAAGAAAATTAATCACATAGTTATCAAGCGAGAGCAATCCATAGCTTCCATCAGCTGTGTATATGATGGAAAATCCTGCCGTTGTCGTTATATTCTGTGAAATGAATCTGACTTTTACAGATGACATATCCGAATATAAATTCACTTGATTTTCCGTCAATGGAAATACTATCTCCCAGTTGTCGGAGTTGATTTTCCTGTATAAAACATCACCTGAAGCAATAAGGTCTCTGTTTTGCAGATTGTTCTGCACATATTCATCAGTGTTAAACGCCGATGAAGTTATAGCATCCTTCGTGATTCCAAAAAGTGAATCAGTTGTGTATGAAACTAACGTGGATTTGTCTGATTTGATTATATGAACCAGATTATTATTATCACCTATAAGTTCCTCAAGATTTGACACCTTATATGCAGCATTGAATCCATTGACAGCGTTGTTGACACTGTCAAGAAGGTTGTACGTCTGATAATAGTCGAGAGAATCATAGGTCTTTACATAGTTTACAAGCTTATGTCCTATATTGTTGATCGCTGCCAAGCTCATGCTGTTATCTATTGCTTCCGATGTAAGTGCGGCAGATACACTGCCTGTCTCATCGACAATACATATAATTGTCTCCGCTCCGGCTCTTTCGTCCTCACTCAAAAAGTAGTTGATATGTCCTGAGACAGTTGAAGTTTCCACTGCCTCGTCAAATATAATAATGCCGGAAAAAGTGTTATCAGATACAAGCTGCCCTGCACTCACTTCATAAGTGAGTACCTTATCCTTCGTAATGTACAAATATAAGCTGATAAGAAGATATATGAAAATAACAGTCAAAAGTAATATGCCGACATTAAAACGAGGCATATAGTGAAGCTTAACAACATTATTATTTTTTTTATATTTATTTTGAACAGCCATTTTCCAACTCCAACCATTAATGTATATATATAACTGTATAAAAACATCTTAATTTTCAAATTATAATTTTGTAACAAAATAATCTTTTAAACACGGCGTTCTGGCACAGCGCTCTATAAAAGAAGCGCACTATAAGCGCAGAAAAGAGGTAATCATGAATAACAGAGGATTTGATTATTTTGCCCTGACCATCGCCATTATCGGTGCAATCAACTGGGGGCTTATCGGATTCTTCAAGTTCGACTTGGTAGCATTTCTTTTTGGTGATTTAACTGTTCTTTCAAGAATAGTCTATGCTATAGTCGGCATTTGTGGTCTCTACCTTATAAGTGTATATGGCAGAATCACAAGCTTCAACGAAGCGTAACAATTATACACTTCAAGCCGCGGGATTATCCTGCGGCTTGTTATTATGACTCTGCCTGAATGCCTATTGATATGAAGCTTTTTCAAGCAGGTAACTCATCTGATTGTATAACTTATCTCTTGATTGTGCATTAAGTATTATCGAAATGAATCTATGTCCTGTTGTCTGTGATTCGCTTAAAATTACAAGACAATAGCCAGCCGCCTCTGTATAGCCTGTCTTTCCACAGATAACACTCATTCCGTTCGGCGCAGCAACACTTCCATTGATAAACTGATTACCATTTGTCCATGTCGGAACAATAGTATACTTTCCACGCGTGAATGAAGTCGTATATTTCACTGTAGATGCTATCTTGACAAACTCAGCATTCTTTATTGCTTCGTTAAAAATCAGATACAAATCATATGCAGTAGTATAATGCTGCTCATTTGTAAGACCGTGTGGGTTAACAAAGTGTGAATTGGTTGCGCCCAGTTCGAGTGCACGCTCATTCATCATGTCAGCAAATGAGCTTATAGAACCTGCTACTGTTGTCGCAACTATAATAGCAGCATCATTTCCCGAATTGACTATAGCTCCGTAGAGCGCCTGCTCTAACGTAACTACATCACCTACTCTGAAATCACATATCCATACATTATCCTCATCAATTCGTATGCTCTCATCGATAGCAGCAATCTGACTTATATCTGCATTTTCAAGTGCAACAAGCCCTGTAAGAATTTTAGTCGTACTTGCCGGATACAATTTTAAATGCGGATTCTTCTGGTATACTATTTTGCCATCAGTTATGTCAACTAATAGTGCCGCTGAAGCAGAGACAGCTCCGTCATCGGTATTTGATGAACCGCTCTCACTCACAGCGAGATCCGCAGCGAATCCTTTTGCAGTCGATAATGATGAGCTTAAAACATAATCATATGCGATATTATTTTCAATGGACAGCCCATTCATTGCAACACTTGTCTCATCCTTACACCCTGAAAGTGCAAACATAGCAATAAGCATTAACGCAAGTGCACGCAAAAAACCTGTCTTTCTTTTTTTCATTACATTTAATTCCTTCCAGTTGTTACTTATACATTTCACGCCAGTCAAGATCTCCACGCTCAAGAGCCTTAATCATAAGCTCAGCGGTTGCGAGATTGGTTGCAAAAGGTATATTATGCATATCACAGGCCCTGAATATATTAGATGCTTCTCTTTCATCCTCATGTGAGCAGTTATCAGGGTCTCTCAGATAAATAATCATATCTATCTGATTCATTTCAATCATAGAACTTAATTGCTGTCCTCCACCAAGACGGCCCGAAAGAAACTTGTGTACACTCAGATTCGTGACTTCTTCAACCAAGCGGCCTGTTGTTTCCGTGGCGTATAACTCATTACGGTTCAAAATTCCCCTGTAAGCAATACAAAAATTCTGCATAAGCTTCTTTTTTGAATCATGTGCTACTAAACCGATATTCATGTCTACCTCCAAAGTTATTGTATAGCTTCATTCACCGATTAAAACATCGGATATTATTGTCTTGTTCTTTGCAGACTTACATTGAGAACAAAACCCATTCCGCCAAACAAAGATATAAGTGAGCTAAGACCGGAACTGATAAACGGAAGTGGAATTCCCGTGTTAGGAAGAAGTTCCGTTGCAACTCCAACATTAATAAATATCTGTAATGTCAATAAAACTGCCATACCTGTACAGACCATGCGCCCCGTCATATCCGGGGCAAATATGGCAGCCAGAAAACATTCTGCAATTATAAGAAACAATACCCCCAGAACTATACAGCTTCCTACAAAGCCCATCTCTTCACCGATTATCGCAAATATGAAGTCATTTACCATCTCTCTTGAAAGATAATTAGCATTTTTTAAAGATTCTGTACTGTCATTATAAAGACCTTTTCCATATAATCTTCCTGAGCCTATTGCCAACACAGAATTATCCTGCTGATAACGCTCATCATCATATTCTTCCGGATAAAGAAAAGCATTAATTCTGTTCAGCTGATAATTATCTAAAAGCTTCTGTTCGGGCTGCTGGATATAAATTAACGCAGCAGCCGCAACCGGAATAAATATCGCAAGCATTATGCCTATCTTCTTGTAACTTATGCCGGCTGCAAAAATTAATATTATAGTAATACCTGTAACAAGTATTGTTGTCGATAAATCAGGCTCCTTCTCAATAAGAAGCAATGGAATGCCTGCTAAAACAGCAGTCACAAGGATAAACCACCATTTTGAAATTCTTTCTTTATTAACAGTCAAAAACTTTGCCAAAAATAATATTGTGAATATTTTAGCAAACTCAGATGGCTGTATAGTCAGCGATGAACCTATATCTATCCATCTCTTGGCACCGTGGTGGGTATCACCTATCAAAAGAACGGCTGTAAGCAATCCTACATTAAATACATATATCAGCCAATAAAACTTAAGCACCCAGCTATAATCAATAAGCGAAATGATTATCATTCCCAAAAAACCGATAATCATACCAATCGCCTGTTTTATAACTGCCTTACTGTCAGAACCGGCATTGGCACTGCCGATTATGGCAATGCCAAGACCGCATATTACTAAAATAAGTAATAGAAGACGAAAATTATAATTCCTTAGTCGGTACGTCTTTAATTTTGCTAATGGTAAAAATTCATTGCGTTTAATGGTTCGGTTTCTGTCCATTCTTCATATCCTTAATAGGAATATTGGCATACAGTGCCGGGACACTTCCGTTGCCCCCTTCTGATTCAGTCTGGGTAATCTGAATATCCAGACCACTTGCATCAATTTCCATATATTTTGAAATCACAGCGATAATATCGTTCTTAATTGCCTCCATAATGTCCGGCGAACAGTTAGCTCTATCTGAGACAAGTAAAAGCTTGAGACGATCCTTCGCTACATCACCGGATGATTTCTTTTTGAACATATCAAATAAGCTCATCAATACGTCCCCCTCTTTTTATTATTTTGATGAAAAAATAGCTTTGAGTTTATTCCAGAATCCTGACTTTTCTGAAAGATCAAGAAGTGGTATATCATCGCCCATAACCCTCTTACAAATATTCATATATGCCTGTCCGGCAAGTGTATCATTGCCGACTAAAGGCTCACCATTGTTGGTGGAAATGACAATGTTCTCATCATCCGGTACAGCACCTATAAGATTGATTGAAAGGATGTCAACAACATCATCTATAGACATCATATCACCCTTCTTAACCATATCCATACGGATACGGTTTACAATCAGGTCGCTTCTCTTGAGATTATTTGCCTCAAGAAGACCTATGATTCTATCAGCGTCTCTTATCGCTGAAACTTCGGGTGTAGTTACAACAAGCGCTCTATCAGCTCCTGCTATCGCATTCTTAAAGCCCTGCTCAATTCCGGCAGGACAATCAAGAATTATGTAGTCAAATTCTTCCCTGAGCTCATCTGTAAGAGCTTTCATCTGCTCAGGTGAAACGCTTGTCTTATCTCTTGTCTGAGCCGATGGCAGAAGATAAAGGTTAGGATATCTCTTATCCTTGATAAGAGCCTGCTTATATCTGCAATTCCCTTCTATTACATCAACGAGGTTATAAACTATTCTATTTTCGAGTCCCATAACAACATCAAGGTTACGGAGTCCTATATCTGTATCAATTAAAACAACCTTCTTATTAAGTTTTGCAAGACCAGTGCCTACATTAGCTGTTGTAGTTGTCTTACCAACGCCACCCTTACCACTGGTGACAACGATAACTTCACTCATACATTTCTCCAATCTGTCGACTAGCGACTCATTTTTTCTCTCCTCTGTTCAGGAAAAAATCATAATAATATTATTATGATTGTTTTTTCTAATAATTGCAATATTTTTTTGAAAATATTTACAATCTTATGTCTGAAAGTACATTTTTATCAAGCTTTTCAATATATATATTATTATCGTCAACAAATGCTATCTTAGGATCAACCGTTTTACTCGGCTTAATCGACACAGTTCCATTGCTTCTTGCAATTACATCGCCTATGCGAATCTGCATAGGTGACATTTCAAGAGCGACAACAAAGGAATCGTGATTTCCTCCGGCACCTGCAAATACAAGACCTTTCAGGCATCCGAGCACAACTACATTTCCTTTTGATATAACTCTTGCACCCGGATTCACGTCTCCGAGAATAATTATGCTGCTCTCGGATTCTAAGACCTGGCCGCTTCTTAAAGTCCCTTTATAGAACTGTCCTGTATGGCTTGACAGCTCCTCAAGCTTGTCCTCAACAGCTTTTTTGTAATAATCATCTCTAAGTTTATCATTGTCGATAACACATATTATATTCAGGCTTGAATTTTCTGCTATAATATTGAGAACCTCTTTTTCTTCTTCCGGCGTAAGTTTACGTCCCTCAAATGTAACTGCCATATTCGCTTTGTCGAAGAATTTAGAAGCGGAACGGAATTTCTCAGCTAATGCTTCCTTTAATTCTTCAAAAGGTATGCCTTCATCCATTACTACAACTATTCCATGTTTATTGCCTTTAATTATTACTGAATTATCCATAATATCTTCACAACCTGCCTTTCGGGATTTTCTACTCTACAATAGTCAAAGCTCCGTTCACATCCGAATACACATGTGAAGGAATATATGAATCATAATAGGATGATAAGGTATAAAATGACATAATGCCCGCATTAACGGCGGCATATCCGTTAGGTATCATAACTGAGACTGCAACTTCGGCATTGTTGTAAGGAGCCCATGTGATATAGTTGGCATGGGAACCTCTGTTTTTATTTTCCTCAGCCGTACCGGATTTTCCTCCAACCGCAACCGGAAGATATTTGTCAAATAATTCTGTACCGACAGCACTTCCGAGAATAACATTACGTCCGCCTTCGTATACAGAATCCCACACTACACTGTCAAGTTCAACCTGATTTGCAATAACCGGTTCAACCAGCTCTAACACATCCCCATTGCTGTCAACAACCTTGCTTATAACACTTGAATTATAGACTGTACCGCCATTTCCTATAGTTGCCGTATATCTTGCAAGGTTAAGTGCGGTATATGCATGATTGCCCTGCCCGATTGTAGATGCTATGACAGACACATTTGACGGATTAGGTACCGCCTCCGAAATCTGTATTCCTGTCTTGGTTGCAAGTCCTAGATCTTCAGCATACTTTTTCAATATGGAAAGACCTTTGTCAGCGTTAAGGCTTCCGTCCGTCTCAGTCGCAAGCCTATAACCGACTTCGCAGAAGAAATAATTACACGAAACACCTATAGCCTGCTTAACATTAATTGAACCATGATTTTTCGGATAAATCCAACAGCGAAGATTAGGTTTAACTTTATCAAATATTCCTGTATCTGTTATGGTCTCATTAGGAGTAATTACTCCTTCCATAAGTCCTGCTATTGCTGTCGCAATCTTAAATGTAGAACCAGGCGCAATCCTTGTCTGTGTCGCACGGTTAACCAACGGCGTAGACTTATCCGCAAGCAGTGAAGCATAATAGTCTGAATCTATCGAACCGGAAAAATTATTAATATCATAGCTAGGATATGTTACCATGGCAATTATATTTCCGTTCTGTGAATTTTCAAGGACTACGGCACCGGAACATGGGTCAAGTGCCAGCATAGCCGGCGTTATATTAAGCTCATTTATCTGGTTTATAATATAATCATAAGGAGATGCACCATTTGCTATTGCATTATAGTCATCCTGTGTAAAAGGCACACAGCCCTGTTCCATGAGCAGAAGGCATGTCTCTCTTCCCGAAACCTGCCCACGCTGTACAAGATATTTCATCACAAGCTTATCAAACGCATCATCATTATCAAGCTCTTCCATAGCATATGATAACATACTGTCAAGTACCTCATCCATTGTAGGATACTCATCATTGACATCTAGATTATATATATTAACCCAGTCATTTGCAATAGCTTTATACAGATAATCAGTAAGGCTTATCTCTCCGTTTGTCCACGCTGTTGACAGCTCATCCGTTGAGCTTATCATGTCGCTGTTAAGTATAGCGCCGTTTAAAAGTATTGTCCTTACATTCTTTATGTATTCCTGCATCTCATCGGAAAGTGCAGAATATACAGTTGAATTATTGTAGAGTTCATCCTCTATAGCTGATAGAACCTGTTCTCTTCTGTCAACAAATGTAGCATATATTGATGCTGCCGCACCGGCTTCATGATTTTCCTTAAGCTGGTCTATGGATAGAGTATTATTGTCAAACAATGCAAAATACACATCCTTTACAGGTATAACAACGGCATCTCCCTCCTCGGAGCCTACACGGTCGGAATCAGAATTTACTATACGCGCAACAAGAATCTCAGAAAGCCTTCTTTCAAGCAGATCGTATATTTTCTGTGTAAGCTTTACATCTATTGTAAGATAAATATCTGAACCGGTGACAGGTTCTTTTTCGTCAACAACTTCCAAAACTCGACCATAACTGTCAACAAGTACCTTTCTGCTTCCTTTTGTTCCGTTGAGAACCTGCTCATAGCTTTTCTCAACACCGGATTTTCCCACTACATCACTCGCCTGATATGTAGGGTCAATCTTTTGCAGCTCGGTAAGCTCATCTGATGACACCTTTCCTGTGTATCCTATAAGATGCGCAATATATTTTCCGTAATTGTAGCACCTTACATATTCATCCTTCACAGTCACGCCCACAAGCTTGTCTGAATTTTCAAGTATTGCAGCCATCGTCTCCTCAGATATATTATTTGCAACAGTGAAGGATATATATCTTTGATATGCATGAGCGGCAAGATTGGATCTTACATATATTATCTCTAATACTTCTTCATTACTGTATTTATCATCGATATTGTAATATTTCTTGCTTTTGAGAACATCGATTACATCCGAGGCTGTGGCATTTCTCTCCTCATCGGTAAGCTGGCTTATGTATTTGTGTCCATATATATCCCTAAGATATCTTAAAAGCGTATTTCCCGACTTGGTAAACTCATACTTTCCATACTTGTTAAGCCTTATCGGGTAATCTATTGTATAGCTGTCGCCATGTTCCTCAATGATATCATACATTTCCACGATAATCTCATTAAGCTCTGTATTTTTGATAGCTGTTGAACTGTCCTCGATAATAACAGAATATGCAAGCTGATTGTATGCCAAAAGTTCGCCGTTTACATCATATATATTTCCTCTTGTGCTATCAAGCACCAGCGTCTTCTCCGTCTTCTGCGCATAATTTACCTCATAGTCCTCGCCATGGACAATCTGTAAATTGAAAAGCTTGTATATAAGAATGCCAAAAAGTACTATAGACATTACAATAAGCGGCAGAAGCCTTGAACACAGAATGTTTTTTATATAATCCCATATTATCTTTAAATCCTCTTTAAGCACTGGTTACAGTCCTCCTCTTTTTCGACTGTTCTACCTTCCGGGCTATAAAATAAATAAAAACATATGCCAAAAGGGTTATCAACACAGTATATATAACCTCAGGTATTATGATTCTGGTAAGATAATATGACAGCCTGAGTTTATTCTGCAGTAGGAAATAGAAAACATAATATAAAAATTCGTACACAAAAGTGCTAAGTGCCACAAGACCCATTGGAAGGAAAAGCTCTTCTTTTACATAATCCTTATAAAAGAAGCCGTTTAATGCTCCCGCATACATATAGACAAGCGCTGTAAATCCTACTCTTCCGCCAGCCATCAAGTCTAGCAGAAGTCCGGCAAAAAATCCTTCTGCAAGTCCCATGCGCTCTCCCATCGTAAATCCGGTAATGCATGTCAACATAAGCAACAGATTAGGCTTAATCCCGGCAATCTCAAGATACGCAAAAGCACTGACCTGCAAAACATATGTAATTAAAATTGAAAAGGTACAATATAATACTTTTTTTAAGCCAATCTTCATTTCTTTACAAATTCACCCTTTGAATTTATTTTTCCTTCAACTGCATTATCACAAGAACCTCCGTGAGTCTCTCAAAATCAACCGCTGGAACTAAATACCCTGACTGTGTAAGACTGTTAGCATCCTCAGTAATGTTCTTCACATATCCGATAAGTATACCTTGAATATATTTATCGCTTATATTGGATGTGACAATCATATCACCATCAGATACCTCCACATCCTTTCGGAGATATTCAAGGTGGACATAACCGCTGTCCATAAGCTCTAAATCGCCTCGTATATTACATGTGTCAGATGATGTGACAAGCATTCCTGTAACATTGCTGCTTCCATCTATAATGCTTCTTACTGTCGCGGTGTTATCCGTCACTCCGGTAACTATACCAACAAGCCCGTTTCCGCATATGACATTCATATCTACAAGTATTCCGTCCTTGCTGCCCTTATCTATAGTGAATGTAGAAAACCAGTTTCCTGAGCTTTTACCTATGACTCGTGCAGCAAGCTTTTCATATCCCGGTATCTTATTATCAAGTGCGTATAGCTCTCTAAGATTATTCAGTTCTATCTGATCCTGTACAAGAACCAGATTTTTTTCCTTGATATCATCAAGCTCTGCTCTTAACTCCTCATTCTGGGTTCTCAGCTCATCAATGGTTGCAAAGTAGTCTGCCCTGTCGGTAAGCCAGAGTCCCATTCCGTTAATTCCCTTCTGAAGCGGTTCAATCACATATGATAAAGCATTCTGCACCGGCAAGGTGAGCTTATCCGTAAAAAAGGATACTGCAATCAGGGCAAGACATAACACGGTAAGCACTGTAAGCATAAATTTTTGTGAAACATGTAATTGCGGTTTCTTATCCATAATACTCCTCTTTTTTATTCATATACCTTTTCTTTAGGGATAGACGCAATCTCCGTATATGCCGGATCCTCAATTATTGCCTTTATACCCCTTACTACACTCTCGGCAGGGTCATCCGAAATTACTACGTTCAAATCAGTTTCACTATTGATAAGATCCGCAAGATGTCTTATACCTGACGAGCCTCCTGTGAGATGTATGCCTGTATCGATAATGTCGGAAGCAAGCTCCGGCGGAGTTCTCTCAAGTATCATCTTTATTGAATCAACTATAGAATGTATAAAGTCAATCAGGCATTCATAGATAACAGTTGATGAAATTCTTTTTGCCATAGGCAGTCCTGTGACAAGGTCTCTTCCGTACACACTTACAAACTGTTCATCAACAGGTGTTGCACTTCCAAGCTGAATCTTGATATATTCGGCAGTCTTTGCTCCTATTACAAGATTGTATTTCTTCCTTACTGCACCGATAATCTGCTCATCAAGCTTGTTTCCGCCAAACTTTACGGCACGGCTTATTACTATTCCGCCAAGACTCATGACGGAAATTTCAGTTGTGTCAGCACCGATATTGACAACCATAACTCCCTTAGCACCGTTTACATCGACACCTGAGCCTACAGCATCGGCAACAGGCTTATTGATGACCATAACCTTTCTTGCCTTTATCTTAGAATCTCTTATAAGCTCTAAAAATGCTCTCTTCTCAACCTCTGTTATCTCTGTAGGTATAGCAATATAATAATCAGCCGGCATAATCTTGCCGCCCTTGCTAAGCTTCTTTATAAACTCCGTCACAAGTATCTGCATATTGGCAAAGTCAGCAATAACTCCGTATTTTACAGGAAAAGTAACCTGAATTGATGCCGGAGCCTTCTCATGCATATCATATGCCTCATCGCCAACTGCAAATACTTCCTTTTTATTTGCTATTGCAATTATATTTTTCTCGTTGAGAATCTCATCTCTCTCACTGCAATAAATTTTAATGTTGCTGGTACCTATATCAAGGCCAAAAATGCTTCTAGCCATACCTGTCCTCCATTTTCTGCGCATATGCGCCTTTTTATATCAGCCTGCTGTCATTCATACTGATATATGTATTATCACCAATAATTATGTGGTCAATCAGTGAAATTCCAATTAAATCGGCTGCATTCTTTATTCTCTTTGTCGATACAATGTCATCACGGCTTGGTGTCGGATCCCCTGTCGGATGGTTATGTACCAGAATAAATCCTGTGCAGTCCTTTAAAAGTGCCTCCCTGCATATCTCTCTCGGAGACATGATTGTACTATTTGCAGTACCTATGCTCATAATCTTTTCATGAACGAGCAGACATTTAGTGTCAAGCAGCAGAAGTCTTAGCTGTTCCTGCTCTAAATGACGCATATCCTCCATGAGATAATCGACAACATTTACTGCCGAATCAAAACATGGTCTTTGTGCTCTGCGCCTGCTTGCCATTCGCCTCGAAAGTTCACATATAGACTTTAGCTGCACCGCTTTGACTTTACCTATTCCCGGCAGTTTAGAAAGCTCTTTTACTGAAAGCTTCTGTAATCCGACAATGCCCTGACCATTCATATGTCTGACAAGAGCCGCTGCCGCATCCATACAACTGTAATTTTTAGTGCCGCTTCTTATGATTATAGCAAGCAATTCTTCATCACTCAGGCTCTCAAAGCCATATGTCGCACTCTTTTCATAAGGAAGCATGATTTCATAGTTCTCATTTAGCTGCTTATCTGATTCCATATTTACCTCCAAGCGGTAAAATGGTATCCCCACATGACAAATTTAGCACAAATCGGAAATTTTTACAATTCCTTTATCGACAAGCTGCTGAAGGCTCTTCAATATTCCAAAGCGAGCGTGATTCCATGTAAGACCTCCCTGAAAGAAAGCAGTATAAGGCTCACGAAGCGGTCCGTCAGCGCTAAGCTCTATAGAAGCTCCTGAGATAAATGCTCCCGCTGCCATGATTACCTGCGAATCATATCCCGGCATATCCCAAGGCTCAGGTACTGCAAAGCTGTCAACAGGTGCTGCTGCCTGAATTCCCTCGCAGAAAGCGATAAGTCCATCTGCTGTTCCCATCTCAACAGCCTGAATTATATCAAAACGTTCTTCCTTTCCGTCGGGAATAACTTTATAACCGAGATTTTCATAGAGATTCGCAGCGTATATAGCCCCCTTTAACGCTCCTGCCGTGACAGTCGGTGCAAGGAAAAATCCCTGATAAAACGCCTGATTTACGCCAAGCGTCGCACCTAATTCTTTTCCGAGTCCGGGAGCTGTAAGGCGGTATGCAGCCTGATTTACATATTCTTCCTTGCCTGCAATGTATCCTCCGATAGGTGCAAGTCCGCCGCCCGGATTTTTGATAAGGGAACCTACAACCATATCCGCACCTACATCTGACGGCTCAATAGTCTCAACAAATTCTCCGTAGCAGTTATCTACCATACAGATAACCTCAGGCTTTATGCTCTTTATAAAGCTTATGAGCTGCCCTATTCTCTCGACAGAAAGAGTCGGCCTGCTGTCATAGCCCTTAGAACGCTGTATTGTGACAAGCTTTGTCTTTTCATTTATTGCAGCCTTAATTCCGTCAAAATCAAAGCTTCCGTCAGGCAGCAGGTCAACCTGTCTGTAGCTTATTCCATACTCTGCAAGAGAACCTGGACACTCTCTCATGCCTATTATTCCCTGAAGAGTATCATACGGCTTGCCTACAGGTGATAATAACTCGTCTCCCGGTCTTAAATTACCGGCAAGTGCGATTGTAAGCGCATGTGTTCCGCATGTAATCTGTGGACGCACAAGTGCCGTCTGCGTATGGAATACATCCGCATAAACCTGTTCAAGTGTATCTCTTCCCATATCCGTATAGCCATATCCTGTGCTTGAACCAAAATGAGCCTCACTCACATGGTTTTTCTGCATTGCCTTTAACACCTTAAGCTGGTTATACTCAGCTACTCTGTCTATCTTCTCAAAACGCTCCGTAAGCTTTTTCTCCGCACGCATTCCATAATCTAATACTTCGCTGCATATTCCCATCTCACGGTACATTTCATAAATTTCATCTGTGATACTCATTTTTCTCCTCCTGCATACTGTAAGCATCGCTTACAAAACTGCCATCAATACGCAGCTTGAAAGTTTTACTTTCAAACTTATGTCTCATTCTGCTAAATAATCTGCTTATCCTTCAGTGCATTAAGCATATACTCAAAGGCCGCATCACGGCTGCCTAGTTTATCAAGCTCCACAAAATTGACATCCTTCTCACGCCTGAACCATGTAAGCTGGCGTTTTGCAAAATGTCTTGTATCTCGCTTAAGAATATATACCGCATTCTCAAGGCTTATCTCACCTGCAAGATATGCTGCTATCTCCTTATATCCAAGCCCTTGCATCGAGACGCTGTTTCTGTCGGCACCTTCCTTAAGAAGAGCCTTAACTTCATCTATAAGTCCATCTTCTATCATCTTATCTATACGCTTATCAATGCGTTCATAGAGCACTGCCCTGTCATCATTAAGGACAAAGTACTCGAAGTTATACGGCGATGTGCGCTCACGCTGCTTTTCGTTGTGTTCTGACATCCTTTTTCCGGTCTGCCTAAAGAATTCTATCGCACGAATTACCTTTTTAACATTATTTTCATGAACCTCCATGGCATAAGCCGGGTCAATCTCTTCAAGCATATCATGCATGTAGGATGTACCCTTCTCTTCGTACAGCCTGTTCAGCTCATCCCTGATGCCATCATTCTCATCACCTTGTGCAAACTCAATATCATACAGAAGCGTCTGGATATAAAATCCTGTTCCTCCGACAATAATCGGTATATTGCCGCGCTGCCATATCTCATTTGCAGCCTCAAGCGCATACTCTTTAAAAAGGAATGCGTTAAAGCTCTCTGTCGGTTCTAATATATCTATAAGATGATGCCGCACACCACACATCTCATCCGGTCTTATCTTCGCTGTACCGATATCCATACGCCTGTAAACCTGCATTGAATCAGCGCTTATTATCTCTCCGTTGACAGCCTTAGCAAGTCTTATGGACAAATCTGTCTTGCCTACAGCTGTAGGCCCTGTCAGAATTATCATTTTATTCTTCATAAATTATACCTTTCAGCATCCAGCTCATACAATTCTTTTAAACTTCTTCTCCAGCTCATATTTTGATATTGATATCATCGTAGGTCTTCCATGCGGACAGTTGTATGGATTATCAAGAGTCATAAGCTCACTTACAAGTTCTCTCACTTCCGCAGGCTGCAAGCGGTTGTTTCCTTTTACTGCTGCCTTACATGCCATGGTTGCAATCCTTCCCTTTATTGTCTCGTTAGAAACCTTTCCCGGATTTTCCATAAGATCATCAATAATCTCCATAATCATATCCTTGCCGGATGCGCCATAAAGCTCTATAGGAACGGCACGAACCGCATATTCATTGCCGCCAAAGCTCTCTATCTCAAATCCCATGTTGACTATTGTATCAAGACTATCTTTTAATACCTGCCCTGCCGCAAGTGTCAGAGTTATTATCTGCGGCGGCATAAGCTGCTGTGATGCAGGCTTTCCTTCACTTACGCGCTTCATAAAACGCTCATACAAAACCTTCTCATGAGCTGCGTGCTGATCCATTATGAACAGCTTCTGATCAAATTCGATAAGCCAGTAAGTATCAAAAAGCTGACCTATAACCTTATGGTCAGCAAGATTTTTCTCATCGAGAAGCTTCTTGTCCTCCTCAAAAATGCTAAGCTGCGTCGGAACGGCTGCCGGAGCCGGCTCCATATTTTCCACCTTATTGTTTCCTGATGCAGAAAATGGCTGTGGCTTATATTCCGTCCTGTGTTCCTTTAAAATAGCTCCGCTCGCAGGAGGAATGCTGTTATATTTATTCTCTGCCGCAAAAGCCATTCTCCTTGTCTCAAACGGTTCGGGAAGCTTATTTTCTTTTACTTTTGCCGGCTGGTTCTCATGTATGGAAATACTCAGTTCGGCAGGTGCTGGCTGCGCGGCATTTTTTGTTTCGGGCTTGTTATCACGTTCAGGCTTATTATCGCTTTCAGATATGGCAGGCGGTTTTTGCGTTTCTTCAACCGGCTTTTTCCTGTCATCAAGCTTCACCTGTGGGATGACATCCCTGTGCATTATGGCTTCATGCACTGCCTTATAGAGCTCCTTATATATCCTCTCACCGTCTGAAAATCGCAGTTCCATCTTAGTTGGGTGGACATTTATGTCTATGGTATCGGAGTCAATGTGAAAATGAAGGGAAGTAAAAGGATATTTCTTAGGCATTGAATAGCCGGCATATGCATCCTCAATAGCCTTTGAAATAATACTGCTCTTAATATAACGTCCATTTATATAATAATTCTCAAGTGCCCTGTTTCCTCTGTTCATGGCAGGCCTGCCTATAAATCCATCAACCTTGAACAAATCACATTCATATTCAAGTGGTATAAGTCCGGCCGTGATATCACGTCCGTAAACTCCATATATGACATCCTTAAGCATTCCGTTTCCTGAAGTGTAGAGCTTGTTCTGCCCACCGCTTATAAATCTGAAGGATATTTCCGGGTGTGATAATGCAAGCTTTTCTACAAGGTCACTTATATAATTTCCCTCCGTCACTCCGGTCTTTAAAAACTTCCTGCGGGCAGGAGTATTATAAAAAAGATTTCTCACAAGAAAAGTCGTTCCATTAGGAGCACCTATCTCCTCAATGCTCTTTTCCCTGCCTCCGTCTATCAGGTACCTGCTTCCTGTGAGTCCATCGGACGTTTTGGTTATAAGCTCCACCTGTGAGACAGCTGCGATACTTGACAGAGCTTCACCTCTGAATCCAAGAGACGAGATTGTAAGCAGATCCTCAACCGACTTAATCTTACTTGTGGAATGGCGCAAAAATGCCAGCTGTATCTGATCCTTAGGAATTCCGCTTCCATTGTCGGTTATTCTGATAAATGAACAGCCACCGTCCTTTATCTCAATTGTGACGGCTGATGCACCTGCATCAATGGCATTTTCAACAAGCTCTTTGACTACCGAGGAAGGTCTTTCTATCACTTCTCCGGCCGCTATTTTATTGATTGTGCTCTGGTCTAATACTCTTATCTGCGCCATATTCTTCCTTTCTGTCAAGCTAAGAAAAAGCTCTTATCATCTTAATCTGTACCAAAATTAACAGCTCCACCTGTTCTTCACCTTATTCTGAAGCTTATACAATGTGTTAAGAGCCTCTATAGGCGTCAGATTGCCAAGGTCAATATTTTTTAACTCTTCTATGATATCGTCATCCTTTACGGCATCAAACAAGGTCATCTGTTCAAGGTCAACATCATCCGGCTTTTGCAGTTTTTTCTTTGCCTTTGCACTGCCGGCTCCAAGCTTGGCGATTTCCTTCGCTTTTGCTGATATATCTGCATCAACAAGGTCTGCCAAAATTTCCTTTGCGCGGTTTATGACGCTGTCCGGCACACCTGCAAGCTTCGCAACCTGGATACCATAGCTCTTATCTGCTCCTCCGGCAACGATTTTTCTGAGAAAAACAATGTCATCGCCCTGTTCCTTGACAGCTATGCAGTAATTGTTGACCGAATCAATAGTGCCTTCAAGCTCGGTGAGCTCATGATAATGCGTTGCAAACAAAGTCTTAGCTCCGAGAAGCTTAGGATTGCTTATATGCTCAACTACCGACCATGCAATGCTAAGTCCATCAAAGGTGCTTGTTCCGCGCCCTATCTCGTCTAACACTAAGAGGCTGTTAGATGTCGCATTCCTCAATATATTGGCAACTTCATTCATCTCAACCATAAATGTACTCTGTCCGCTTGCAAGGTCATCAGATGCTCCAACTCGCGTAAATATCCTGTCAACAAGCCCTATATCGGCTGATTTTGCCGGAACAAACGAGCCAATCTGAGCCATCAGCACGATAAGAGCCGCCTGTCTCATATAGGTGGACTTACCTGCCATATTCGGTCCTGTTATTATTGACACTCTCTTTTTATTGTTATCAAGATATGTATCATTCGGAATGAACATATTGTTGGATATCATTCTCTCTACAACAGGATGTCTTCCGTCCTTGATATCGATAACTCCCTTGCTGTTAATCTTCGGACACACATAATCATTCTGGTCGGCAACAGCAGCAAGAGATGCAAAAACGTCAAGCTGTGCAACAGCCCCCGCAGTCTTCTGTATCCTTACAACCTCACCTGATATCTTCTCTCTGACATCAGCAAACACATCATATTCAAGTGAGAAAAGCTTTTCCTCGGCATTTAATATGATATCCTCTAATTCCTTAAGCTTAGGCATGGAATATCTTTCCGCGTTTGTGAGTGTCTGCTTTCTTATATAGTCTTCCGGAACACTTCCCTTGAAGGAATTCAGTACCTCTATATAATAACCGAAGACTTTGTTATACTTGATTCTTAGGTTCTTTATTCCTGTCCGCTCACGCTCATCGGCTTCAAGCTGTGCAAGCCAGCTCTTTCCCTCCGTCTTGGCAGTCCTTAACTTGTCTATCTCTTCATTGAAGCCTTCCTTTATAAGCCCGCCATCCTTTATTGCAATCGGAGGCTCATCCACTATTGCTCTTTCAATCAGCGAGCATACATCTTCAAGCTCATCAATCTCGTCATGTAATTCATGTAAAAGAGGCACATTGCATTCTCTTATAAGATACTTTATATGAGGTAGCATTGAGAGTGAACTTTTAAGGGCAATCATATCTCTCGGATTTGCAGATTTAGTGCTTATTCTTCCTATAAGTCGTTCAAGGTCATACACAGGATTCAGATATTCCCTTAACTCTTCCCTTGTTATGACATCATTCTTAAGATATGCTACTACCTCCTGACGGCGCACAATATCCTCTGCCACTACAAGCGGCTGCTCTATCATCTGTCTTAGTTTTCTTGCTCCCATCGCTGTCTTGGTCTTATCAAGCACCCATAAGAGTGAACCCTTTTTCTGCTTTTCGCGCAGTGTCTCCGTAAGCTCAAGATTGCGTCTTGTGGAACTGTCAACAATCATATACTTTCCTACAGCATATGGAGTAATATGTGTAAGATGCGGAAGTGAGCTTTTCTGTGTCTCATAAAGATATTGCAGAAGGGCTCCTGCTGCTACAGAGCCTATGGAATAATCCGAAAGTCCAAGACCTGTCATGTCTGCTGCCTTAAAATGTTCAAGCAGCAGGCGTTTTGAAAGCTCATCATCAAAGTAATACGGCTCTAAGGCTGAAACTGTAATGTTAAGTCTGTCTTTCACAGCATCGAGTGATATCCCACTCATCATAAATGCTTCATTGCATATTATCTCCGATGGCGAGAACTTGTTAATCTCATCAAAAAGCTCCCTTGATGAGCGAACCTCTGTCACAAGATATTCTCCGGTTGTGATATCTGAGACGGAGATTCCAAGCATGTTGCTCATATATACAATACACATTATATAGTTATTTTTTCCTTCCTCTAACGCTGAAGGATTAAAATTAGTACCCGGCGTAACTATACGGATAACTTCTCTTTTTACAAGACCCTTTGCAAGCTTCGGATCTTCAACCTGCTCGCAGATTGCGACCTTATGTCCGTTAGCTACAAGCCTGTTTATATAATTTTCCGCTGCATGGTACGGAATGCCGCACATAGGAGCACGCTCCTCCTGTCCGCAGTCTTTGCCTGTAAGCGTAAGTTCTAGTTCTTTTGACACCATTACGGCATCCTCAAAGAACATCTCATAAAAATCTCCTAATCTGTAAAAAAGTACACAGTCCTTATACTGCTCCTTGGTTTCTAGGTACTTCTGCATCATAGGTGAATATGTTGGCATTTTTATCTCCATTCCGTAGAAAAAGCGTGTAGCTTATTTCATACTCGTTTCCTGTTTCTCTTTTTATAAAATATCTCTGAAAATCCGGCTTTTTATAGCATCGTTCCCATATAATAAAAGCCCTTGGATTTGTCTAAATGAACCTTCACAATCTGTCCGATTAAGGATTCATCTCCAGGAAAATGAACAAGCATATTATTGCCCATTCTTCCTGTCATAAGTGTGCTGTCATGGTCATTTACACCTTCAACAAGGACATCCATATCCCTGCCTTCGAACCTGTATGAAAGCTCATGTGATATCTCATTCACTGTCGCAAGCAGCCTGTCAAATCTGTTTTTTACAACCGCCTCATCAATCTGGTCATCCATTGCGGCAGCAGGTGTACCTGTTCTCTTAGAATATATGAATGTGTATGCACTGTCATATCCCGACTTACGGACTACATCGAGAGTCTCAAGGAAATCTTCCTCCGTTTCGCCCGGAAATCCAACTATAATATCCGTTGTGATAGAAATATCAGGCATAGCAGTCTTAAGCTTGTCAACAAGTGACAGGTAGCGCTCTTTAGTGTAATGGCGGTTCATGACTTTTAAGATTCTGTCGCTTCCTGACTGCAATGGAAGGTGGAAATGTCTGCAAATCTTAGTAGAATGTGCCATAACATCAATAAGCTCATCTGACAAATCCTTCGGGTGTGATGTCATAAAACGGATGCGCTCTAGACCATCAATTCCTTCAATCATCTTAAGAAGCTCTGCAAACGATACCTGAGTTTCAAGATTCTTTCCGTAGGAATTGACATTCTGTCCAAGAAGCATGACCTCCTTCACTCCGTCAGCCACAAGCTTCTCAATCTCACATACAATATCCTTAGGCTCTCTGCTCTTTTCTCTTCCTCTAACATAAGGAACTATGCAGTAGCTGCAAAAATTGTTACAGCCGAACATAATATTTACACCGGACTTAAAAGAATACTTTCTGTCAACAGGAAGCTCCTCGACAATCTCTGTGCTGTCCTTTAGCACCTCGACAACCATCTTTCCGCTTTCAATACGGTTATAAATAAGCTCTGCAAGTCTGTAAAGATTATGTGTTCCGAATATAATATCTATAAATCTGTATGACTCCTTTAGCTTCTCAACCACCTGCGGCTCCTGCATCATACAGCCGCAGAGAGCTATCATCATATTAGGGTTCTTCTTTTTATAATTTCCAAGCACTCCAAGATGACCATATACCTTATTATTAGCATTCTCCCGGACAGTACATGTATTATATATGACAAAATCGGCATTCTCTGAGTCTGTCTCAACAAATCCGATGTCTTTTAGGATACCGGAAAGCTTTTCAGAATCCCTGGCATTCATCTGGCATCCGAATGTAATTGTAGCACAGAAAAGCGGACGCCCTAACTTCTCTGACAACGCTTTAAAATACTCACGGCACTTTCCCATAAAATAATACTGGCGTGCAACAAGGTAGTTCGGCTCACTCTTCATCTTCTCTAATAATTCATAATCTATATCTGACATTCTTATCTCCTTTATATCTGCAATCATTTTAATATACACCCTTTTTATAAGGCTTGTCAAACGTACCTTATAAGATTATTTCAACATATGATACCTTGTCAACTGCTTTTTAAGCAGAATAAAGGGGAAATATCCGCAGATGTTTCCCCTAGGCTGATTTAACTTAATCTCGTATTTGTCCGTCACCATATATAATGTATTTTGTTGTCGTAAGTTCATTTATTCCCATAGGCCCTCTTGCGTGAAGCTTCTGTGTGCTTATCCCTATCTCGGCACCGAAGCCGAACTCATTTCCGTCAGTAAACCTTGTCGACGCATTGACATATACACACGCTGCATCAATCTCATCTAAAAATCTCTGTGAATTTTCATAATTGTTAGTGATTATTGACTCAGAATGACCTGTATTGTTGGCATTGATATGATTTATCGCCTCATCAAGCGTATGTACAGTCTTGAGAGATATTATATAGTCAAGGTATTCTGTGGCATAATCCTGTGCTTCCGCCGGAACTATATATGTGTCAATGCCACACGAATACTCATCACCTCTTATCTCGACATTGTGTTCCTTTAACATTTCCACAAGCCTTGGAATGAATGCTTTAGCTATATTTTTATGTACAACAAGTGACTCACATGCATTGCACACACCGACCCTCTGCGTCTTGGCATTCTCGATAATCCTAAGTGCCATGTCAAAATCAGCACTCTCATCCACATATATATGGCAGTTGCCGGTTCCTGTCTCAATCACAGGCACAGTAGCATTCTTTACAACGAACTGTATAAGTCCTCTTCCGCCTCTTGGGATAACGACATCAACATACTCGTTCATCGTAAGAAGCTCTTTTACGCACTCTCTGTCGGTTGAAGCAATAAGCTGCAATGCATTCTCATCTATTCCGCATGAACTCAATGCGTCTCTTATAACTTTGGCTATAGCGACATTGGAATTGATTGCATCACTTCCGCCTTTTAATATGACTGTATTTCCTGTCTTAAAGCATAAGCCGAATGTATCAAGTGTCACATTCGGTCTGGATTCATAGATAACAGCTATAACGCCGAATGGAACACGTTTTTTGCCGATAAGCAAGCCATTCGGACGCTTTTTCATGGAAAGAACTTCACCGATAGGGTCATCTAATCCTGCCACCTGACACACACCATCTGCCATGCCATCAATCCTTGTTTTGGTTAGCGTGAGTCTGTCTAATAACCCACTCTTCATTCCGTCAGCTCTTCCCTGCTCTACATCCTTTTGGTTCTCTTCTAAAATGTAGTCAGCATTAGCTCTTATGGCATCGGCAACCGCCATCAGCACTTCATTTTTCTTATTTGTTCCAAGCTTTCCAAGACTTCTTGACGCTGTGCGGGCGTTCTTTCCCATTGTTAATATATCTGTCATCATATCAACCCTTAATCTCCATTCTGCCGCTTGCCGGCTGTTAATAATATTAATTAGCAATATAAATCACAGTATCTTTTACTCTATTTAATAATCCAGATTTCTATATATGCTTTCCTCTGTCACAATCATGTCGGTTTTTACATCATTATCTTCTGCCGGTATATGCTCTAAAACCTGACTTTCATATGCAAGAGCAGCCTTATAGAGCTTGTTTTTTTGGGACAGATACCTGTCATAGAAACCACCGCCATAGCCTATGCGGTTAAAGCTCTTGTCAAATGCAAGTCCCGGCATGCACATGAAACCCGTTCTTGAAAAATCCGGCTCTTTGCCATTGACATCCGGCTCATATATTCCCATATAGCCCAGACTCAGCTCTGATATGTCGCTTATCTCATAAAATTCCATATCTTTGCCTGTCACTTTTGGAACAAATACACGCTTATCAAGGCTTAAGCTGTAATCTATAAGCATTATGGTATCAATCTCGTTGTCCATGCTTACATAAGTATATACCTTGTCAGCACGTTTGAATTCTGGAACAGTTATAAGCTGCTCAAAGATCTTCATTGACTTGTCAAACCTGTCCTCGCGTGTCATTCCTGCGCGCCGCAGCTTCATCTGCTTCCTTACCGCATTCTTCTCATCTTTTTTTTCAAATGCCTCATCCGTCATGTAAACATCTCCCTCTAAAATTCTACGGCATTGACAACCACTGGCTTCCTTCATAAAATCGCATACCATTAATAGCCGAAATCCCCTGTAAGACTGTCATCCTCATCAATCCAGTCCTTAGTATCGATAACTCTGAAATTCTCGCTGTCATCGCGGATTATAACCGTTGCAATACCTGCATTTAAAATCATTCTCTTGCACATGGAACAGCAGTTTCCGTTCTCCACATAGCCGCCCTTTTCCATGTCAATCCCTACAAGATATATGGTACTTCCAAGCATTGATTCTCTTGATGCACTTATAATGGCATTCGCCTCCGCATGCACACTCCTGCACATCTCATAGCGCTCCCCACGCGGTATATCAAGCTTCTGTCTGATGCAGTAATTAAGGTCGGAGCAGTTCTTTCGTCCTCTTGGGGCTCCGACATATCCCGTTGAGATAATCTCATCATTCTTTACAATAACCGCACCATAATGTTTTCTAAGGCAGGTTCCTCTCTGCGAAACAGCCTCTGCAATATCCAGATAATAGTTATTCTTATCTCTTCTGTCCATGTCTTCACTCCTTATACTCAAATTAATTCGTCATAAATTTAATATATCTATTTATCTGATAAATTTACTATCCACACAAATCTGTAAATTCAGATATTTTGCAAATTATAACATATTTCTTCTAATAAATTCAGCTTGTTTATGCCACAAGTTCATCTGTTAACTTCTGCCTGCAACGACACAAGTTATTCCTCATAACTCCGTCACACATTAGCTGCTATAGCTTCATACACTTTTATTCCATCCACTGCTGCGGATGTGATGCCGCCCGCATAGCCAGCTCCTTCTCCACACGGATAGATGCCCTTTATTCCCAATGCCTGCAGTTTATCATCTCTGTTTATGCGCACAGGTGACGAAGTTCTTGACTCAACCCCGGCAAAAACCGCATCCGGGTCTGCATATCCGGGTATCTGCCTGTCGAAGCTTAAAACACCCTCTATAAGCGCATCACATAGGCTGTCAGGCAGAAGCTCCCTCAGATTGGCGGACTTATATCCACCCTTGATACATGGCTTGATTGAATTATTAATCAAAGCATTTTCTGTAGTGATTTTATTCTCCCTGAAATCTCCAAAACGCTGAACAGGAACTTTTCTGCTGCCAAGCTCATAGGCCTTTTTCTCAAGCTTTCTCTGGTATTCTATTCCGGCAAGCACATCGTCAGAGCCAAAATCGTCACGATTAACGGTAACAATAAGTGCGCAATTGGCATTTTCACTGTCACGCTTTGAGTAACTCATGCCATTGACCGCAAGCATTCCTTCCTCCGAGGAAGCATTCACAACATATCCTCCCGGACACATGCAGAATGAATACACACCACGTCCGTTAGAAGCCTTGTGCGTCAGCTTATAGCTTGCAGGCATATAGTTCTTATATTTTCCATTGCCGAACTCATGAATATTTATCAGCTCCTGCTTATGCTCTATTCTTAAACCTACTGCAAACGCTTTCTGTTCCATATTAAGCTTATCCTTAAGCATATAAAAAGTGTCTCTTGCACTGTGTCCTATCGCTAACACAAGACAGTCACATGGAATAAATTCTCTGTTTCCGAGGCTTTCAAGCATAATTCCTTTAATTCTCTTATCTGTTCCATTCTCCTTTGTAAGCCCACCGGATGCAAGCTCTTCCACATCCATATCAACAAGCTTCGTGTTAAAGCGGACCTCTCCGCCAAGGCTCTCTATTTCTTTTCTTATGCTTCGCACGATATCTACAAGGCGGTCCGTACCTATATGCGGCTTTGCATCATATGTTATGCTTTCATCAGCTCCATGCTCCACAAAAATTTCAAGGACCTTGCTGATACGCCCATACACCTCCTTGACCTGCGTGTTCAGCTTTCCATCGGAAAAGGTTCCCGCACCGCCCTCGCCGAACTGTGCGTTAGATTCCGGATTAAGCTTTCCGCCATTCCAGAATGAATCAACAGACTTCATTCTGTCCTCGACAGCTTCACCACGCTCAACAACAAGCGGTCTGTAGCCGGCGCGCGCAAGCATTAGCGCACAGAACATTCCGGCAGGCCCGAATCCGACTATGACAGGTCTGCTGCCATTCTTGTCTCTCATCGACTCCGGCTCTTGGTATTTAATCGTTTTACTTAACATAATATTATTATTGTTAACTTTCCTGACTGTTTTTTCTTCATACGCTGAATCGACTGCTTTTTTGTTTGCGCCGTATATAGCGACATCAACCGAATACACAATAAAAATATCAGGTTTATGCCTTGAATCAATAGACTTCTTGACTATTTTATATGAAAAACTGTCACCCTTAAGCCTCAATGCTTTGGAAATCTTTCCCTTAAGCGCTGCATCAAGCTGCTTTGCATTTAATGAAACCTCCGGTGTAATTTTTAACTGGTTTATTCTTATCACAGGTCTATCCTTCCATTATTTATTATCCAGGTTAATTTATAATATCCATAACACTTTTATGACATGATCATGCTTCTTTTCCGATATTCTTATAGACATATCGGTACAATATTCTTATGGACATATTTTGTACAAATATGTCATACTGACATTCTAAATTTCTTTTATCTCCATAAAAGGCCGGAAATCTTCCGTATCCGAACCGATTTTACCACCGAAATCAGAAATAAATGTCTCCATAATCTTATGAAGGAGACTCTTGTCTCCCAGATAATAGTCAGCTGCATACACCTTTTTAAATCCAAGGCCATCAAGCATCCTAACATCCTCTTCACTCAGGCTTTCCCTAATATCTTCAAATGTGATTGTTCCTTCATCAGCTGTCACTTCAAGAAGATTAAGCTCCGTCCAGACCTCAAGCTGCTTTGCATTCAAAAAGCCAAGTGCATCGTGAAGTTTTTTTGCACTTATATCTTCCGGAAGCAGATATAGGAAGCTTCCCTCCTTTGGTTTTGATGCTGCCTGCTTCTTTTTTTCTTCCGGCTTGGCACTGTGCTTAACTTTCTTTGCGTATCCTTTTGACTGATTCTTAGTTATTTTCTTCATCTTTATCCATGCATGACAATAAGAAAACCGACTGTCGTACATTCCTCCATTTCTGCTTAATCTGCAAGGCTGTGTTAATATATCGTTCATTATATCATCTTCTGCACACAAAAACTACATATAATTAATAGGAAAAACAGGATGCTTTTGCAATCTGTTAAATTGCTGCCGCATCCTGTTTTTGTTCTATTGTGCTATTCTATATGTTATTTCATAATCCCCATCTCATCAAGCGGCACTGTGCCCTCATCAAGCCTTACCTTGGCAACATCCCACAGTCTCGCATTTACACCCATGTAGGTATATGTGTCCATCTTGTTATGACCACACAGAAAAATGAGCTTAAGCTTACATCTTACCGGTATGAACTGCTCTAAGAAGCCGGACAGCCATCTGCGTCTGCTGTCATTGCATTCCACGGTTGTGAGAACCGACACATCATACGGATTTTCACCATACAGTGCATCCGATACCTGCTTGTCCGTCTTATTCATATTATCAATTATCTGTCTGCGCTCAATTATGACCGGTTTTTCTCCTAGCATTATTTCTCCGATTCGCTCAAGCACATATCTGGTTCCCCTGTATCTTTTAAGCTCAAATGCCTCTGCCGCAAGCTTTCTTATCATCCCATCATCAACATATTCCCGCAAAATATCTATTCCAAGCCAGCCTAAGTATTCAATAAGAAACTCACACGAAGTATTCTCTATATCAAAACGTCCTGGCAGCTTATCAATCTGCGACTGAAAATCATTATATATGCTTGAAAAAATCGACATATATCTGTGAAAAAAGCTGTTTCGTTCCCTGTATACCTGTGGAAATGTCATCATAAAATTGTCGCCGACCATATCTACCTTCATATTTGAGAATGCAAAGCTGCCTTCACCCTGTATTTCAATATATATCCACAGATATCTGCCTTTGAGACTATACAGGAGAACATCTTCTAGATTCACAGCACGCACCTCACCTGTATTCTTGAAAAACAGGTTTTTCTTCTCCTGTTCAACATCAGAATCCGACAGGTACTTATCCACACTTATATCTCCATCATTCCCGGCAGCAATCTGTTCGTTGAGTGCAATAATATGGACTATATATACAACAGAAGGCTCCGCCTCCACATCCATTGACAATCTTCCCCATACACTATTATTTTCCGCTCCATCGAGGGCCGGCAGAAGGAAAAAAGCATTCTTTTGCACATCTTTTCTGCTTACACTGTCAGAAGCGTCTGCCAAATACTCCATATTTCCATACGCAGCATTGATAAGCCGATTCTTTTTGATTGAGTATCTTCTATCAGAAACCACTTTAATATTCCTCCTCCAGCCTGACGGTTATTGTTCCCGGATACAAAAGACAGTTGCTGTCAGGTATAATATCAAGCCCGCTATATACAACATGTGACGAATTGCAGCTTAACTTAAGTTCATCAACACCTAACACATCTTCAAGCCTTAAAATATGTTTATATAAATTTTCAAATTCCAGTCTGTCACCAAAATTTTTGTCCGTGTTGATATAATCTAAGAGGCTTGCAAGCAGCTTTTCCGTCTTTTCCTTTGCATATGCCGGCCGAACAGCCTTAAGCTTCACATATGCATCAACACAGGCATATTCCGGTCCGGTAATATTTACTCTTGTGCATAACATCCTGTATCTTTCAAGCTGCTTAAGGAGCTGTTCCTTATATTCGCCTGAAAGCTTTGGCAAAGCTCTCTCTGACTCCGGAAGCACTGCAATTGAGACTTCATTTGCTTGTGCATTGTAAAAAGCATTAACCTTTTTTATGCAAAGCCACGGTGTATTTTGTGTTATCCGTTTATAATCATCCACTGTGACAGCAGTATATGATGAATTACCTGCCAGCCTGTACATTTTCTCCAGCTGTTCAACCGATTCTGTATTGTTGCCGCCGCTGCATTTTGATACATTTAAAAACTCTGCCTGTGAAGTATATCCGGACGGAATCATGCGCTTTCCGGCATCAATATTTCCGTCTTCTCCCTGCGTGCATGCCATGGTTCCTATATAGACTACAGCATTTATATATCTGCCTGCATCATCTATAATCATCTTATCTCCTTCAATATTCAAATGATAAGACAAATCATCCTCTTCCCTGCTGCCCGGTTTCACAAAATCATAGATGGTGCCATCCTGTGTATTCCTCTCAACAATAACTGAAAAATACTCATCTATGACACCTGCGCACGGAAGCTTTAGCTCCTGATTATCGTAGCCATACACTGTTCCAAGACGATATCCTCTCATCGCTGTGTCACCATACACAACAAGCTTCACTGCATTGGAATATTTTCCCGGTCTGCATTTATTCTGCATATCAAAGCTCATTCTGAACATTCCGTCCGCCAAATGCTTGAATATGCAGCACCGTTTTTTTTCATAAGCATCAGAATCTGCACCAAAATCGTAATTGTCCACTGATACAAGCTCATACTTTCTATAGCTTTTACCATTATCACCGTCCTGCTCGCGCACAAACACCGATATATATCCAAGCTCCGCCATGTCATTATATATAACAATATTGTCATCTGCATTAAATGTATAACACAGTGCCTCCGAAGACTTCTGCCATGCTTCAAATACAACCCCATCCACATGCTTAAGTCTTGGAATAATATCATAATCTGCCCGCTCAAGAACTACCCTGACTGCATATCCGTCATATCCGTGATAGTAGTACCGGCATGCCGGCTGCCTGCACAGCTGAAGCCTTACAGCACCATCCTGTAAAAAACATCCCGTAGAATCATTGACTTTTAAATCTATATATCCTTCTGTTGTGTACAGCTGCCACTTCATCTGTGCAAAAGGATTTCCCTGTTTCAGATCAAGTGCGTTTCTTTTATGTCTGTCATCTACCGTAAAATACACAAGCATTTCCATCCCCGGCTCCGGCAAAGCATTAAACACAAAATAAACCATACTCCCGGTTTCTGCTTTCTCACCAAATATGCTTTCACTTGCAGGTAAATCTTCATCAAGAACCCTGTCATGCGATATGACCCTTTTGTTTTCAATATGAAAAACATGCTCTATACATGCATCTGTGATTTCAACAGCCCTGTTATTCTCAAACGTCAGACTGCCTACAGTGAACTTCTGGTTAGAAGGAAGTAAAAATGCTTCCTTCACATTTCTTGTCTTTACATATACCTTTGCCGCATGAGGCTTTCTCTGCCCGACCCCGGTAAACTCCAGCATATTCAGCCTGCAATCCTGCACCGCACGCTCTAAAAAACTCTGTTGAAGAACATTAAATGCTGTAAGATTTTCAATCATTGTCATTCCTGGATCCGATGCATTAAAATCTGTCCATTCGTTATTATACAGCGGTATGGATGTCAGTGCCTCTGCGTAATATTCCTCAAAGCCTTTTCTTTTCTGCATTGATTCCTCCGTTGGAAAATTATATTTATGAAAGCTATACCATTCTGTATTTATGCTCCCCGCCGCAGACCACCATATAAGGCATTATTTTTATATTCTCGATATCCTCCTCATGATATCCTCTTTCATCCGTATAAGCACAGTTGAGCGAAAGCTCCTTAATAAGTGCTTTATCCTCTATGAATTTCAGACGCACAATTATCTGGTTTTTATCAGGCAGCTCCCCTATGTCCCAGCCATGGTACCCGGCACCTGATACCGGCTCAAGAAATTCCTTTAACGCCTTGTCTATCTCTTTTAGTACAAAATAGCTGTTCGCCCTTTCATATACATGTACCCACAAAGTCACCGATACTGATACATATACCGGCTGTATGACCCTTAGTTCATCTATCGGAATGGTAAGCTCACAGTTCTTTTGCATATATCTTACCAGTTCCGCTCTCATTCTGAAAAAAGATGCCGGGCCTGCCGCAAAATCGCTCATCATCAGAACAATGTTTATCCTTCTGCTGTCATCGCAGAAGCACCTTGCCTTATCTATATCATCGGAGAAATTCTGTGCAGCCTTCTCATAATCCTTGACCGTTATAAGTCTGCACCCGGTTTCAAGCTTATATGACCGGCTTTCTACGATATTACCTGAATCCTCTACATCCGTGCCGCCGTATGCAGGATACGGATTCTCAATACGGCTTATCCGGCTTGCAGTCCCAAGTCCCTGGGTAATGCTCCCGGCAGGGACATTTGCTTTGCTCCCTTCGCTTACACGCGGCTGCACAATAAATGCCGTATCACCCGTGACCCTCGGAATCCTATTGCGTATTCCATCGGAAAAACGTATACTGCTGTTGCATCTGTCAAGGATATAACACCTTGGATTACTCTCATTCAAAAAATTATCTGTTTCAACCCACAATCTGAAAAAGCTCTTTATATTGCCATCTAAATCATATTCTGCCCTGCATGTATCCGGGCTGTATTTCAGGCACTCTGAAACCTCCTCCGGCGTCACATCATCGATCTCATTTACCCACACCATGGCATCGTACAGATTATTTATTCCAAGCTTGAAGTCCATATCAGCCTGCGACTTTTCCAGCACGAACTCAAGCGGTTCGATGGAATGTATATTTTCTGCCTCTACAACATTAAACAGGATATCCTCTATCATAGGGATATTCCTTATCCTTTTACCGGCTTTTTTTAAAACAATTCTTATAAAGTACTGGCTCCTTCCCATAACGGATATTTTTTCAAAATCCGCAGGAGGGATAAACGATACAATACCCGGCACATTAAAGCCCATCGTGTTATCTATGACATTCAATGCCTTAAATCCGTCTCCCGATGAATACTGAAAATGACAGTCCGATGTCTCATCCTGTGCCATAACCCTTATCTTAAAGAAAAAATTTACCGGACCAAACTCTATCTTCTCATCAAAGCCTATATACAGCACATCCTCATCATTTTTCTCACCCTTAAAAATTATCCCGCCCTTTTGGATTCTTCCACTGGTCTTCTTAGAATCCGATACAAGTTCATATCTATCAATTACAGCCGGGGCAGAAATATTATTATAGCTCAGCTCCAGCCCCGAAATCACAGGTATAATATGTATTGACGGAAGCATATAACAATTATCAGCCTTAACAATGCGGATTCTTATGGCAAGGTTATTGTAACCGGATATATCAGCGCACGCAAAGTCATCTGGGCAGCAGGCATGCAATACTATTTTTCCCTCATTTCTGCCATTGAACAGCTCCTTTGCATTTTCTTCCATTATGTCAAGTGTACGCCAGCCGGATTTTGAATAATATTCATACACAACCTTCTGAATCCTTACAGTTGGATAAACAGGTTTGCCCTCTGTGTGCGGTTTTCTCTTTATAATTCTTAAATCCGGCTCCTGTTTCGGTCCCACCCCTACAACTGTTTCCTCATACTCCAATGAAAAAGCTATCGACAGCACAGCCCCTGCATGAACAAAGCACTGTTCACATCCGACAACCAATTCGCCATACATTCCTATGGTATCACCGAAGGCCTCAACTTTGTCACATGTATATTCTATATTGTTTACTGCCACAAAATCAGGCTCGACATTATCAGCTCTTCCGGTTATCTCTATCCTATCAATCGCACAATCCCTATCATCCTTCTTCTCACGCCTTAAAACTATGGCATGTGCAGCAAAATCATCATCATCTCTGAACTCTCTAAGCTGCCCATCGAAATAGACAACGGCATAATCCTCCCTGGCAGCTACAACCTTCACACTCCTGATTCCATCATCGGCCACATACCACAGACTGAAGCTGCCACTGCCAATCTCCTCTCCTAACAGCATATTGGAATAGAATTTAATTGTGATAGGTGTATTTAAGTCATGGAATGCATGCTCATGGAAAAATACTGCTTCATCCTTTTCCTCCTCGTCAATAAGCGGACTGTTAAAATCTATCCCTTCAAAAGTGTCAACACATACACATCTCTTATTATCACTCAGTATTTCCGGAATATAATTTTTCCCAAGACATAGCTTCTTCTGCCCTGCAGCGCTTTTTTGTGCAATAATCCTGTCAATCCCCGTACCGACAACATACACCGGTTCACAGCTTACAAATATTCCCCTCTCGTCATCCTTCATATCTGCGACAAAGCTAGAGGACTTCGGAAGCATTATACCCTTATTTCCCTTTGATACTTCAAGCTTTAACAACACTTTAGACGAACGTGCGCCCTTCGGCATGATATCTAACATCCTGATATACTGCTCATGGAAGCTTTCATTCATGCGCTCATAGATTTTTATGCTGTCATTCATCTGTTTTGCAAAAATCAGTGCTATTACAGCACCGGCATCGGGATTGCTGTAGTCAACCTTCCATTCAGGTGTGTAAGAAAGTGCCAGCTTCCCTATTCTTTTCAAAATATCCCTGTTGTCCATAACATACCGCCTTTTTATTCCCGGTCAATATCAAACGGAAATACAACATTGTCAATCATATTATTTTCCTTCACAGTGTAGCTTACATTGACAAGCAGACAGCCCTCCTTATCCGTGTGCGAAAAGCTGACCTCCACGTTATCTACCCTCGGTTCGTTTCTTACAATATCACCTGCAAGCTCCTTCGACAAAAGATTAAGCATTGTTGCAGAAAAATCCATAAATGTATATCCCATGATACCGCTTCCGTAATCAGGTCTTACAAAGCGCTCACTTTTCGCTGTCTTTAATATCATGCAGACCGACTGTCTCACTGCCAAAGCCCCGCTTATCATCTCAAATTTTCCCGTTGCGGGATTTACCGAAAGCGGAAATGCCACCCCTTTACAGGTCTGCTGCAAATTATCCGGCATGTCATATCATCTCCTTCTGTAATCTAGCATGCTTAGTTATGATAGATTAATTATTGCACTCTCAACCACATAGCTGTTTCCTGCTGATACCTTATACGAAGACCCGGCATTCGCAGCAATATTCTGGGCTTCAAGCTTACATATTCCCTGTGAAACAACCTTCATGCTGTCATCCGCACTCACCTTTAGCTGTGAGCATTTCAAGGACACATTTCCGCTCTCACCATTTATATCAAGCTCCACGTCCCCGACCTTGAGCTTTAATTTCTTCTCGACAGAAATCTTCATTGTCCCACTATCCGAATTAATCTGCACGCTGTTTTTCTTCTCTTTGTCATACAGCTCAATACACTGTTTTTCATTATCTAAGGTTATGTTCAGATTTTTATTTGAGGAATTGATAATCACCTTATCGTTCGCACCCTCATCGGCTTCCTCGTCCACAAGCATTATTGTATTTCCGTTCTTTGAAGTAATCACCTTATTCTTATTGTACTCGTCCGTATTTCCTGTCACGAAGCTGCTTGAAAGCATAGGAACACAGCCTATAACAAATGGCTTTTCAATATTTCCGTCCTCAAAGACAAGCAGAACCTGGTCGCCTATCTCAGGCACAAAAAGTGTTCCCCACTTCTTTCCGCCATAGGGCATGGCAAGCCGCGCCCACCTTAATATGTTCGCTTCCTTATCGCGTAACGGAATCTCAACGCACACACGCCCCGGCTTATCCTCATTATGATTTTCCGTCACCGTTCCTAAAACCGTACCAAAAATACGGTTGTCACCCATATCGCTCCGGGAAGCTTTCTTCTCAGCTATATTGTCTATAACATCATATAAACCCATTTTTCAGCTCCTTCTCTACGGAATCCGTACATGCTGTGATCTTAGTCCTGTATCCGCTGTACTGGTCAAGCGAATGAACCACATCCATAATATAATATGTATTTTCAGCCGGTTTTCCAAAGCCCTTGATAGTTATATAATTTCCGGGTTTGATTTCCGGAAGCCCTATAGTCTCACATTCAAGCCTCCCAAGACTGTATGCGGCATGGTTCATCACATAACCGGCCCTGTATTGTGCCTCATCGCTGCTTGAGACCGTGGCATCGATATTTACGCTTTTTTTGCCCTTCACGATATTCTTCGCATACGAACCTATGGACAGCCTGTTAGTGTTCTTTACCTCCGCCTCTATCACACGTCCCTTGTCGGCATCAACTCCGCGGACTATGGCGCTTTCGATGACACCTGTCAGGTCATAAGCCGCCTCCATATTCATTATTCCGTTCCCTGCCCCAAGCTCAATGATGGTTGCCGCATTCGCCATAGACTTTCTGAACACCAGCTCGCCACAGTCTATATAAAATTCATAGTTGAACTTCTTTGCCGCCCTCACGATAAAATCGTAATCGCTCTCGCTGGTCATCTCAAGGCTTAACACATCATCACTGTTTCCTGCTGTCTTGTCGGGTGTTCTGCTTATGCGCAGGCTTTTGATTATCTCAGTCCCCTGCAGCTTTGCGTAGGATATCTTTTCTAAAATCTCATTTACCGCATCACTGTAATATTTCGAAATCAACTGCCTGCAATAGCAGCCAGCCATCATCGCACCCTTCGCATCCATACACATGATTGACACATGCGCAAGCTCTCCTCTGCCATAACAGAATGCCGTTCTTGCGATAAATCCCACAAAAACCGGCTTCACAAGTGACGCATATCCAAGTGATATCTCAACCTGCGAACCCATGGCTATATATTTTTTCAGCTCATCCACCAAAAAACAGCCCTTCTCCTGGTCAAAACAGTTATATATTGAAAATGTCGCAATAGAGGCCTCAAAGCCACAGGTGAGCTCTACAGCCAGATCTCCGACGATAAACTTCTGTCTGCTGTCTGAAATCTTCTTCTGGTTGACCCGGACTATTGCAAATTCGTTGGAAAAATTCTCGTAATCCTCTTTAAGCTGTCCATAGCTATATTGTGCCATGCCGCACTTCCTCTCATCTTCTATATGCCATCAGTTCTCCGGCCATCCTCATTGTATTCTCCACATCATCGGTAAGTACATCCTGTTTCTTTTCAAAAAGCCTGTCAAATGCTTTATTCATATACTTAGCATTATCAGAGTTCTCAATACCGTGAAATACTGTGATACTAAGCGTTACCCTTCCCCTTATCGGATTTCCCATGGTGTCGAACATCTCATATTTTATTTCCTCCCCTGTAATCATTCCTGATATGCTCATATCCCCCCATATGAATACAACATTTCTTGTGACTGAATTGCTTATCAGTGACAATAGTCCGTCAATCTGTTTCTGGATACCGTTGCCGCCAAGCGTATCTGTCACCGCCTCCGCAACAGACGAAGCCTTTATTTTGTCTGTGAGTGAGCCATTTACAAGCGCATCCCTTTTGCTCCAGATAAAAGCCGATGTCGTGTCGGATACATCAAATATGAGCGGGAGTGTCATAACATTCTTTACTGATTTTGAGACTATGTACACATCAGCTCCAACATTTCCGTTCTCCTTCCTGTCCGGAAGCTGTGCCTGCACATCAAAGCCTATCTCGACAGGGTTAAACTGAACCTCAAACGCCTTGTAGCCCCTGTCATTTATTTTTCCGCTCAGCTGTCCTTGGCTGTCCGTCTGCTTAGCCTGTCTGTATGCACCCTCAAGTGCCATCGCCGCCGCTGCAGCTACAGAATTATTAAGCATTGACGCATTCGTATTATTTTTACTGTTCAAATCCATCACGCATAATACAGCCTTAGTAAGCTTTACATCATTGTCCGGTTCATTCGGACCGCCAAAAAACTTTTTTATTACATCCATGTTCATCACCAGCTTTCGGTTATAGCTTCATTCCTACTGTCATATTTATAGCTTTATAAATGAATCGTACGGCTGTTTCCATGCCCCGAATCTCTCATCCTGCATACCTCCTGCATACCCAAAGCAGTCAATCGACATTCCAAGCTCCGCCCTCACCGGGCTTCCGTCCGGCGCAAACATTGTGTATTTCGCCTCTATTTTTCTTAACATGCCCTGATACGAAAAACCGCCCCATATAAACACAACAAATCTTGTATTTTCATTTGATATTGCAGAAATAAAGCCCTCCACCTGTGCCGCTACCGACCTTTTTTTGGTGCTTCCGGCAAGTGTGTTTATGCTTTTTCTTAAATCTGCCTGCGCATACTGCATGTAATTTGAGTAATCGGCAAATGCCGCGTCGGTCACTTCATCGAATATCAGTGTGACATCAAGGACAACGTCCGCTCCTTCGGGGGCTTTGGTGATATTTTCCCGCGAATCCGATATGCTCTTCTGATTGACTGCCTCATTTGCCTTTGCATTTATAACAAGGCTTTCCGGGTTAAACTGAACCACAAATTTCTTGATATCCTTGCCATAGTCGGGACTTGAAAGCTGCGAAAGAACCGTGGAAGGAATATAATCTTTCGCAAGAGTATTCAGTTTTTCCGTGACATTGGATTTTAACTCAGAGTATATGCCATTTGTAAGGCTTGGCTTATTATCCACCTCAGTCACATCCCTGTTCCTGTTGTCACATATTCCTATTATCGCCTTCTCCACACCGCCCATGGCTGTCCTTGCTGCATTCTTTATACTTTTTCCGGCAGTCACCTGGGCTAACTGGCCTATCACTGAATCCATATATTTTTCCTTCCTATAATTTCAAGCCCCAAAGCATTGATTTTTTGACTTTCAGCCTATATTATCTGCCTCTTCGGCGCCGCTCGTTCTCAAGCCTGTGTTCTAACTGACTGTACACCTTCTCGGAAATCTTATTAATCCGGCTGTCAATAATATTGTTTACCCTATCGCCTATACTCCGTCCGATATGTTCCCCGCTATCAGTACCATGCATGCCATCCGAATAGCTGTAGTTAGATATATCTGCCGCACTGCTGATATTGCTCTCGTCAATTCTTGTAAGCTTTTCATTATCAATAATCTTTACCCTGTTTTCCGTCTGTCCGGTCCGGTATGAGCCATTGCCGGTGACTTCGCCTGTGTCCTCCTGCGAGGAAGGCAGTGTAAGCTCAGCCTTGGCTGCTCCAATCTGTTCACCTGTCTCTGTCACAGCCGCAATTATTCTGCCGGTAACAATTTCCCTGCCGGAAACAGCTCCATTGCCGTAATCCGGTGTGTATGCGGTCTCCCCGGCTGTTATTGTGCTTAATGTTCCGGCAGCATTAAGCCCGCTGCTTGTTTTTTTATATTCCTCCATAGCCTGACCCTGCACAAGATGTTCAACTGCCCGGGCAAAAAATATATATTCCTCATCATATTCGACATCTGTTTTTGTCACAGGCTGTGCAATTATATTATGGCTTTTACTTATGTTCCCGGTTCTATTTTGATTTATATTTCCATGTATACTTTCAATTACATTTCTAATTGTATTTTCATTTATGTTTTCACTTTGTTCAAATTCGTAAATTGTTTTTAAATCCATGGCTGCAGGATTACTGCCTATGCTATTATTCTCTGTAATACTGTTCTTTGTAATGCTGCTTTCTGCAATTCTATTTTCTGTAATATTATTTTCAGTTACGGAGCTATTCAGCGGTCTTGCGCTTATTGTCCTGCTGTCTGTGACATTGTTCTGCTCCGGCCGGTAAGACTTATTCACGCCGCTAAATTCATAACTCAACAACTCCTCTAAACGTCGCAGCTCCTCCTGATTGTCGATATGAAGCAATGTCACTTCTTCGTTCTGATTTACATCCGATGACAGGAAAATATCGTTTGCGGTATTTATATTTTTTTCATCATATTGTTCCGTATTGCCACTATTGACATTATCTCTATCGGCATTTTCATTGATGGTATCGGAACCAATGACGTTTGTGTCGACATAATCATCAATCATTCTGATATTCTTTCTTCTTCGCAGCTCATTCGAAATGAAGCTTTCCGTTATATCAAGATATTGGTTAAAGGTTAATGCGGCATCGTGTACAGCATTTTCTATATCCGCATTCACTGTATATTCATTTTCTATATTATAATTTTCTATATTCTTATGTACTATAATTTCATCCGTGATATTTCTATTTACTGTATTTATATTTTCGGTATATTTATTTTCAGCATATCTATTTATCACATTATTTTCAGTATTTTTATTTTCGGTAATTTTGTTTTCTGTATATCTGCCCGACACATTATTGACGGATATTTCATTCTCCGTATGTCCATTTATAGCTGCATTATTTAGTACATCCATATTTAAAATGTGCATATCGGCAGCACCATTTGTGGTATTATCCGTATGATTTATGTCTGTATCCAATATTGCGGCTGCACCGGTAATACTCTGATGCGCAGTGACACTGTCAATATCAGTGCCGTGTTCTGCCATGCTGTTATATGCTGCATCTGCGGTATTAATATTAACTATATCCGCACCACGATGTTCTGTGAAATCTTCACGCACAGCATCAGCTATGCGATGCTCTGTGAAATCTTCACGCACAGCATCAGCTATGCGATGCTCCGTGGAATCTTCACGCACAGCATCAGCCATGCGATGCTCTGTGAAATCTTCATGCACAATATCAGCTATGCGATGCTCCATGGTATTCATATTTTCAACATCGGCTTCTCTATATTCCACAATATCTGTATTTTCAATATTGGAGTTATATTCCGTCACATTGCTAAGTACCTTGTCAGCGCTGTCAATATTGACAATAATGCCCCCTTGATGTTCTATGGAATTTTCGTTCCCAATACCGGCTGCTCGATGTTCCATGATATTCTTGTTCTCAATATTGACGTCTCTATGTTCCGTAATATTTATATTTTCAATATTGTTTCCACCATGCTCTATAATATCCGCATTTTTATCATTGGATTTCCTATGCTCCATGATACCTGCATTTTCAAAATAACTTTCTCTGTGCTCAACGCTGCCGGTGCTTTCAACACCTGCATTCCCAATATTGGCTTCTATATGTTCCATTATGTCTGCACTTTCAATATCCTCACTGCCAATATTGACTTCATAATTCCGCACATTGTCTGTAAAGCTGTTGTTTACATATCCTTTTTTAATATAGTACTTATAATTTTGGATATAAGCATAGTCTCTTTGCAGCTTTTCAAGAACTTCACCGGTGATGCCATAGAAATCGTCTTTTGCATTATCGGCATAAAAATTTTCTGTCCTATATGTGTGATTGTTTGAACTGGAATTTTCACCGGTATATATATTGGTGTGTTCATTTCTTTTATCTATGTCAATACAGGTGCGAAGCCCTCTTTTATATACCTGCTTTATGATTTCACATATCACAGCTGCAAGGGTTCTCTCCGTTTCACCTGTTATATAATTTTCCTCACTGGCATTTCCGTTTTTTATATCCTTTTCAAGAGAAATAAATGGATTTATATACATATCCGCACTGATATTGGCTGCATGTAAATCGTTGTCATTTATTTCAGTTTCATGCGTTATACTGCTCTTAGAAATATTTCCGGCTTCTGACAGACTAAGCATCATACTATTTTTAACATATTCAGCCCTCATATCCTTTTTATCCACATCAATGGACTGCAGCTGCATGATAAATTCCGAATTTTCTTTCATGGCTTTGATATATTGCACGTATCTGTTATTGAAACTTTCATCTGCGTTCACCGTGTCCGCAGTATTACCGCCAATATGATTTCCAAGCTTAAGCTGCAAATCATTATTGACTATATAGTCATACACATTGTCAAGTCTTAACTTGTTCTCTATATTCCGGATATACACCGAAACAAGCTTATTGTAATTGTCCGATTTTGATATCCCCGCTTTCTGCAGGAAGCTGTCTATATATAAATAATCCTTGTAGGTTCCCTCACCCCTGTACAGACGTATAAAGGTGTTTACAAAGTGATTTATGATATTCACATTTACCTTCCTGATTTCGGTTGTATTCACGTTATTTATCAGCGTTGTCATCAAACCGGCCGGCTCCTCCGGTTCATTTTTATCCTGAAGCAGGTACAATAATTCCTGTGCGGAAAAATTGAGTGAAAACAGATTATAGCCCGACATAATCCTGTCATAAAATGTATCTCCACCCAGCTTAATGCCATTAAGACATTTTAAGTTCATTCCAACAGTCAGGTTAATCATCCTATTGCACCTCTCCATCAAAAATTATTTCAGCTTTCGTACCTCTTCAAGCGAAAGCCACTTCTTTTGGCCAGCATCTTCTTTTTTGGTGTAACCATACTCCGATACATTTCTTGCGTAGCCCTTGTCCCCAGCCTTGCCGCTCCATGCAGGCTTTTCCTTGTCCGCCCGGTTGTCAACACACATAAGATGCCTGTATGAAATCGTTGTAGTCTCCAAAAGAAGCCCGCTTGATGAGGCGTCCAACTCACCGTACGATTTTCCGGTTACCACACATCCGACAAATATATATGTCCTTTTCACCATCTCAAATTCCTGTGCGTGCCGGCTTACGAACAGAATAACAGGCATTTTCATCACAGTTCCTATCGCTAAAGGGTCATTTTCTTCCATACCCACATATCTCTCAACCTGAAATGTTTTTGGCTTTGACGAAGGCTTTCTCCTAAGATGGACATAATCGTTAAGTCCGCCCTCCCTTATGTATTCGTACTCATATTCATCCTCAAAGCCATGAATACTTTTACATGACAGATCATGCACTCCCTCAACTCTCAGGCAGAAATTATAATTGACAAGCGGTTGTCCTTCTTTATCTTTATCCATGGAATAACCTCTTTTATTATGCTTAATAAATATTATCTTTATCTGTCCGGATAAGCTTATCTGTCCGGCTTCATATCATAAATGCTCTTTTCTTTATTCTTTTTTGAGGGACTGAGCTGTCTGTTGATGGATGAAATCTCACTGCACCAGCGTCTCCTGCTGAAATGGTCAAGCTTCATCACTTCATCTATTCCCCAGTGGAAATAATACGAAATAAATGACATTTCCTTATACATTTCATCTCTGTTATACAGCTTCAGCCCTCTTGAGTAAAATTTTGCTCCACCTCAAAGCTCTTCCCACAGTGCGGACATAGCACGCTTATTCTTGGTATTTCAACATCATTTATCCTCTGATACATGTTCTGCAGGAAAGCCAAATCCGCCGTAAAAAGCTTCTCAACCAATGAAGCATTCACCATCGGAACTCCTTCTAACTCCACAATAACCTTTGACAATACCACTATGCTAAGATACGCAGGATTTCCTGCAACTCGCGGATCCCTCGCTGCCCCTATCTCATCAATCGCGGTTGCAAGGCGCATCCTTCCGTTCCTGTGGACTTCACCTGTTGAATCCACATAGCCCTTTGGCAGTGTAAAATCATATACTGTTTCCATAGCAATCTCCTTATATTATTTTTAGTATAGGGGAATGGAAGCTTCCACTCCCCTGTTACTGCATAAATATTATTGCTAATTAGGTATGACTAACTCCTCGTATGCAAGCTCAACAGATTCTATAGCCACGTCACTTGCAGTGGAATTAAGATCCGGTGCCGTATATCTTGTAACCCATGCATTGGTAAGTACCCATACTGTATTTCCTGTTATGTTTGTGACAGCACTCTGAGGTGCTCCGCCATTTATGTCAATAAGCTCAATAGAAACATTGTGTCTTGGCATTTCACCTCTTACCTCGCTCACACACTCCATAATCCACTTTTTAAATTCATTGTCGCAGGTATACCCCATCTTGAGAGTCACATTTCCGTGCTTTACAAGTCCCGGTAATTTAACTGTCGAAAGACTGTGTGCATTTCCCTGACGGAATTCTATCACATCCACCGAAGCTTCCACGCCGCTTACCTCTGTAAATGCTGCCGTTCCATTAACCTCATCCACTGTTACAAGGAAATTCATTTTTGTAAGCGGATACGATAATCCTGCTTTATTCTGGTATGTTGCCATATCTTATCCTCCATTTCATATTCAAATCACTACTGTGCTGAATCTGCACCTGCGGTATGCTGCGTAACTCTGAAGATAACAAACTCAGCCGGCCTTACTGCTGCAATACCAATATTACATATAAGCCTGCCATTCCTGATATCGTCATCTGACATTGTGGTAGGTCCAATCTCAACAAAATACCCCTCTGCCGGTGTTGAACCTGCAAGCATTCCGTTTCTCCAAAGGTTTTCAAGGAATGATGATATTGTCACTCTGACTCTTGACCATAGCGTAGCATCATTAGGCTCGAATACAACCCAGCTCGTATCAGCCTTTATGCTCTCCTCAACATAGATAAACAATCTTCTCACATTGACGTATTTAAAAGCTGAATTTGTGCCGGCTGTTCTTGCACCCCATATCTTTATTCCCTGTCCAGGAAGCTGTCTGATAAGATTTATGCCCTGTGGATTAAGTATATCCTGTTCGCCGGAGGTGTAATTCACCTTAAGCCCTGTACACATGACAGTCTCATTTGCCGGTGCTTTATGAACTCCTCTGTTGACATCCGTTCTCGCATATACACCTGCAACGGCACCTGATGGCGGTATGAAGCCCGCCTTGCCTGCTGCTCTGTCATATACCTGAATCCAAGGATGATACATTGCCGCATATGTAGAATCTATCATATTTCTATAGCTTATAAGCTCGTCCGTTCCGGACATATTCTCAGGCATATCAATGATTGCAAAACGGTTTCCGAGCTTCTCGCAGTGTGCTGTGAGTGAAACCACAACCTCCGGTATTGTTATTCCCGGAACAGCAAGCATGCTCACCAACTGATTCTCTATAAAGGCATTGATACCTGTTCTTCTGCCAGGTCCGCCGTCCTCACCAATAAAGGTTCCGGCGCTGACCTTTGAGACAGAACCGTTGCTTCCGCCTGCCAGCACGAATGAGCCGTCTTTAACTCCCTCTCCTAATATCTGCTCAACAGGATTTGACGCACTGTCCATCGGTGCAGCCTCAATTGTCACAAGATTGCTCTGTGACATTTTTATGCCTATATAATTAGGCGACTTAACATTAAAGCTCAACCCCTGATAGCCTTCAAGCTCGTCATTATATCTCACTGAAGCATCCGTCTCCACAAGATACAATACACGCTCAGGGAAAAGTGCCTTATCTACTACCTCATGCTCAAACGGCTTCACAAAAGTGATATTTTTATCATAGATAGATGATATGACATTATATTCTCCGTCAATAACCACGATATCACCCTCACACAGACCTTCTACGGACTTTGCTGTATATGTAAGAGGAAGCTGCGTCTCAGCCACAAGCTGAATTTTTTTTCTTGTAACCGTTGATAACGATATCTGTATTCTGTTTCCCCACACGCCTTCATCAGCCGCTGCCGCTGTAAGAATACCCATTGTGGCTGCTGCTTTCTTCGCATCCTGTGGGATAACCCTCGCTATATAGCATCTTGTACCACCATTTGCAAAGAACTGCTCAACGCTGTTCGCAAGATGTCTGTACTCTCCATATTCATATTCACTCAATGCATTGCCATACTTCTTTGTAAAATCCGCAAAGCTTGTCACAAGCACCGGGCTGCCGCTTGCTGCACCCTTCTGTGCCAGCCCTACAAAGCCTGCCGTACTTGTCCCTACTCCCTCGATAGAGCGCGGTGAGTTATCATACTCCTCAACATAAACACCTGGTGATAAATATTCTGCCATAGTATTATTCTCCTTTATCTTTGTTTTTTATTTAATTACCTGCAACTTTATTCTGCCCCGGAGAAACTATTGTAATCAATCCGGCACCCATCGTACACAACAGTCTTCCGTCACTGCTAAGACATGGCTTTCCGCCTGCTAAGAGCTTGGGATTTTTCGTCATCCACGTACCAGCCGGCACCATAGTGCAGGGCTTGGGAATCGGAATCCCCGTTGCCATAACCTGAGGGTTGGCAGGCGATGAACACATTCCGAATGCCGGAATATTAACATTCGGCTTTACATCTGCCACGGTTGCAGCAGGCTTTCCGGCTGCAAGACATTTGCTCTGCGATGTAACACACAGGCTTGTCATAATTGTTCCGAAAGGGCATTGCAGTTTTGCTCCGGTCACAACCAGTTCTCCCATTTTTCCTCCTTCCATAAACTCGTTTATAAATCAATATCGACAGCGTACTGTCAATGATATTGTTCCCTAGTCAAGCAGCAGCTTTATAAAAGCCGAAGTAAAGTCAATTATTTCGTTCTCCATATCCGGTTTAATAACTGCTGAATAATCACTTCTTTCAATTACATACACATAGCACTTAAAATGCTCTGTTGCATAATCCTCCGGAATATAGACTGTTCCCTGCAGCTTTGCCGGAACGGTCATTTCATCTACATATCCGTCCCTCTCACTTACCCGGTTATCAAATGCGGTAAAGCTATAATATTCTATGCCCTTTTGGAGTATCACATTTTTATTGGTATCACTGTATATGTATCTATATCCCATCACCCTTGATATAGCCTCGCTTGAAACATACCCGGAAGCTACATCCTTTAGTTGCCTGTATACATAATCATTATTGCAGCCGAATGCCTTTGAAGCCATGGCTGAGGATATGGTATATAAAATCTCACTGTCTATCGTCTTTGCGTACGAATTGACCGCCACAATTACAACTATCTTCATTTTGTCATCAAGGTCTTCAAAGTCCATTCCGGTAATTTTCTCAACAGCGGCATAAACCGAATCAATGGTTATCGAATTACCCACAAAGGCTTTGGCATTCGAACTCACCGCATCAACAATCTTATCCTTTGCCTGCTCAGCCACGTCCTTCTGCTCCTGTGAATGTGTCATGTTAAATTCTGCCTCCTCAAGAGCCGAATAGATATCGGTCAGCGCATTTAACAGTGTAGATGGGTTCGAATCTGAAAACGCAGAGAGAATATCTATATTCTCAAGCACTGTTGACAGGTCACCATTCTGTATATTTTCAATCGTCTCATCCGCAATGCTGTTTATATTTGCCACAAGCCCCTGGCTGTTAAGCTGAGCCAGTGCGTTCTGTTTCTGTGCAGCTGTGGAATTGGGGGATTCAATTATTGCATTCAGCTCCTTTTCATAGTCAGCTATCTCTTCATCCAATCCTTCTATCTGACTTTCATATATCAGTGCCTGTTCATAGTCATTCTTATCCAGCGCATCCAGCCTGTTTATTATTTTCTGCTCACGGTCTGCAAGGAGACTGTCCAGTCTGTTGCTGCCATTTGCTGCCACACTTTTATATTTATCCTCTATCAGCCCGGCAAATTTATCCAATGAGGCTATGGCGTACTTTTCAAAGTCATCGCTTTTTATCCTGCTCTCAAGCCCTTCAATGTCCGAAAGTGCTTTATCAAGATACTCCTTCGCCGAATCCCTTCCCATTCTGCCTGCTGCCTTGTCAAGCATGTCCGCAAGCTCCGTGAGTGATTTATCCAGCTCATTTTTTTTCGTACTCAGGTACTTTTTGGCTACAGTATCCGAACTTGTCTGTTTAATATTGTCATATTCGGCTCCTGCCCCCTGCTCAAGCATATCCGCACAAATACCGTACTGTTTGTCAACAAGCTCATTTAAAATCTCAAGCTCGGCGGCAGAATCGCCCGAAATTCCGGACTGTACATTATTCAGCGCTTTTATATCGCTGCATATGCTCTTACATTCATCAAAATTGCCGCTCTTTGCGGCAGCTATAAGCTTTTCTTTCACTGTCTCCTGAACCTGTGCAAAACCTGAATCTCCAGATGGCAGGCTGCTCTCACATTCAGCTGTTGTCTGTGCAATCTCATTTATCGCATTACCCACAGCCTCATACAACTGGTTTTTCATCACAAGCTCATCGTCGGAGGAATCCGACAGCCCGACCTTTTCAAGCAGCTCATCCAGCCTGCCGCTTAACAGTTGATTACCCACTATGCTTCGCCTTTGGGCATCTAACTCACCCATGACGGACATAAGCTGTTCTCTCATGCCATCATCAGCATTCTGATATATTTTCCAGAGAGCATCCAGCTTATCATCAAGCTCTTTCGTCTCACTATTATCAAGCTCTTCGGAAAAGAAATCATCTATAAGCCCGATATAATACTCATCAGATTTAGTTTTCTCCTCCTTATCGCTTAGCATGTCATATTGTGTTTTTATGTCCTCCATATCACTGTTGCTGCTCAAATCATAGGGATTGTCTATATCAAACACATTGACTGCACTTCCGGTACGCAGATCGTAGGTTATCCCATCCTCCTTCGTGTAATATTGAAGATTGAGATTTTCTATCACATCTGCCGTAACTGCTTTTCCTGATGCAGATATATCCGCAAGCCCTTCCGCACCTGAAATCTCGTACCATGAACCACCTGCAAGCTCTGATTTGTAATATATCTCATACATTCCCACCTTCTTTGCACTCTCTGTGGCTGTGGCATACAGCTCATCCGTCACGGCTCCAAGATACATAATATGCGTGCCGACAATGAGAGATGACATTCCTATCTGGTCATCCTTCACATGCACTGTATCTTCATCATTTATAAGAGCCTTTACGCCGTACAGACTGAAAATACCGGATATACCTGTAGCAAGCACTAAAATAATACAGGCAAACATTGCTATTTTTATCCGAATATTCTTTTTTCCGTTTCTATGTTTACCCATAAGCTTTTCTCCTTCATCCGCAAACCCGTGTAGTTCATATAACCGGCTATCCCTCCACAACCACCTTCATTTCCTTTGTATTGAAATGTCCGGTGTACAGCTGCTGCTTGTCCGTATCAAAAAGCAGCACTTCAAGATTATCCATATCATCAAGAATGAATGAAAAATAAGTAAAGCCCTTGCTTACAGGAAGCATTTCGCTGTCCCCTAAAATCTTTCCGTTCTTATCGGTAATCCTGAAATAGCTTATCTTCTCATTCATATTAGGCGTAATCCTTATCTCGGCTAACCTCGTCTGCCTGTCCACATTGTAGCTGAAATTTCCTACGCTCCTTTCAGTCGTTACAGCAGTGCCATCGTCCTTTTTATTCTCATCCACATACCCCGAGCTTACCGGCAGCTCACCGCTGTACTCCATCGGGTCAATCTCACAGTCGCATACAAATTTGTCACCGTTGTACAGTCTTATTATCACCTTATCCGCATTATCCATATCTAACATCAGGTGCCTGAGTGTCTTATCCGCATCCGTCCTATTCCCAACCTGTATATCATTTATCCACAGCTCATAGCCTGTGACTTCAACATCAAAATCTTCCGGTATGCTTATAGTCAGTTCAAACAGATTATCTTCGATCTTAGAGACTATATCATACCTTGCCCCATCAGTCGTCTGCTTAATATAATAGCTCTCACCTGCGGCAACCGCATTGACTGATATTGATTTTCCTTCAAGCAGTCTGCTTATCGCACCGCATGTGAGCCTGTCAAATGAATTGAGTGTCTTTGTATATAGTGCAAGTGCATCAAGCTCTTCAAGCTGAAGCTCATTGTACAGCTCCTGTGCTTCGCTGTACTCCGAATATTCCATCTGTCCAAGGTTGTTCTGTATAAAGCAGCTATTTACAATCTCCTCCTGCTTCCTGACCGAATCCGCTATGCTGACATATGAATTTCTCACCGTAACCAGATTATTGAACTGCTCCTTGACCTCCTGGGTTATCTCTTTTTCTGTACTATTCTGCTCAGTCAAAGCATCTGAATACTCTAATGCATTGGTGTATAGAATATACGGATCATCCTCAACATACCTTATTCCGTCTATAGAGCCCTTGAACCACTCCTTGGGAATCTTTATGAACAGAATCCTTCTGCTGCCCTGCCATGGGGAATCTATCGCATTAAGAAAGGAGTCATACACCAGTTTAAATGAAGCTGTATCGAGCTTGCTGCCATTCTTCGCCTGGGTCACAAAGCCGGAGATAATACTCATTTTTCCTCCATACTGGCTGCTCATAAGATTATAGTTGGTATCTAAAGCCATAAGTGCAAGCCTTGTATTCACCTTGGCTTCATAGAAAGCCTGGCTGTTATCTAATGTATACTGTATGATATCATTAAGCTGTTGCCTCGATATCTCTGCCTCCTGATATGGATTGGAAAAACTATACCCTGTACGCACATCCATATCCAGCTCATAGGTCAGCTTCTCCTTGCAGCTCTCAAAGCTTCTCTGTACGGCTAACAGCTTCTGCTGCGTGGAATCTAAAGCCTTCTGCATTGAATCAATATCGCCCTGATTAGCCTCACCCACATACAATTTTGCGGTGTTCGCCTGCAATACCCTCCTCTGCTCCTCAAGAAGCTGCTTATAAAAGTCTATCTTCTCCTGTGCCGTGTAGCAGTCCACATAGAGATTGGAAACCGTCTCCTTCACTGCATATTTGATGTCCGTAAGCTTGTGTTCAAGGCTTGATATCTCCCCCTGAATCTGAACCGGCTTGTACACCCATTCAAATTCATCCGCCAACGCCGCCTTTTCAGGAAACTTAAAATTGAGCACAGGTGACCATCTGAATGTGGACATATTTTTTTTCTTTAGCCGGATGGACTTAACCGCCTGCGTATATTTTACCTTTGAGAGGGCAATCTTGCTTTGGTTCTTTCTGTAATCCCTGCTGTTAAACCATGCAAGGCTCACTACCTGCTCTACAGTCAATGTAGACTGTGCTGCATGCACCTGCTCCGGTGACATGCATATTATCCGGACAGTGCAAAGAACAAAGCACATGGCTAAAGAAAATATTCTTTTTACACTTTCAGCCGTGCTTTTTAAAGACATCCGCACCATCCTCCTTTTATCATCTGCAATTCTGAATCAGGTACATTGCAAAATAATTATAATCCCTGTCCTTACAATAAAATGTATACTGTATTCCGTTTGCCTCATCCTCAAACATGTATATATATACGCCCAGTGTTTCCTTGTCACCATGCAGTGCTAACACATGATATACGTCATCTATCTGGGTTTCACATACCACATTCGGGCTGCTCTCAAGCATATCCGATACAGCTGCATGCTCCGAAACGCATATCGCCTCAGCCACATTCAGATCAGTATTTCCCTCATAATCGGGATTGCCAAGTTTCCTTTTGACATCGTCTATCGAATAACATATCTCCCCGCCTATCAGACAGTCCGTCTCCATCACATATATGCTGTCCGCCACAACGGAATCTGATATCGTGTTTCCGACCGCCTTGCCCGCATAATAGGCATTTATCCCTTCCATATTGACCATGAAAAACCCATCATTGTAATATATCTTCTTGTTTCCCATGTACTTTGTGGCAATCTCCTTGGCGTCATCCCCAAGTATTTCGGAAAAATTAGGTCTGCCCTTACTGTAAATTCCTGTGTATATCAGATTGTCGCTTCCGTCATAATAGCTGTTCTCACCATCCGGATAACCATTTCTGAATTCCCCGCTATAGAATCTGCTGCCGTTCTCCCTGTAGCTCGTACCATTTCCGTTTGCCAGTCCATCGAAAAACTCTCCATCATACTCTATCATTCCGGTAGGATAATATTGGTCGCCCACTCCTTCATATTTACCTGACTTAAAACTTCCCTTATACCTGATAATCCCATCTGAATAATATAAATTACCTGTTCCCTCATACAAATTATCTTTAAATTCTCCATCATACATTATTGTCCCATCAGGATAGTACAGTCTTCCGCGTCCATTTGCCATGCCATCGGAGACCTTTCCCACGTATGCAATATCTCCCGCTGCAGAACGGATTTTGACATTTCCCGATATGAACCTTAATGCAACTGCATCGTAGTCATATACTCTTATCCCGTCACCATCCTGATTAAACAGCCTTATATTGCTCACCTTGGCATAATACAGAAATATCAGAAAACCGACCACAATAATTGTAAATACAGCAAATTTACGGCTTACCAGAATTCTTCCGAAGCTATAATAATCATTCTCATCCTTAGGTCTGAAATCCGAAAGCTTCTTGGCGGTACACTTCATCTTTGAAGTTACCCTCTGCTTGATGCTGGCTGTCTTAAATTTTTTTGTCATTATCGGCTTGATCCGGGTTTTCCTCATTATTTCATGCTCCTGTCCCCTATGATTTCAAAAGAGTTGTAAAACAGTCTAAGGTATGGTATATCACCCATTGTCAACTGCATTATAAGAGTTATCAGTGCCACAACAGCAAGAATAACCATGCACACCTTGACCACATTAAATATCACATAGCTGTATGCCTTTATAGCTATCCATATTCTTTTTGGCAGTGCTGTCTTTTTTTGTAGACATTCTGTTCAGTGCAAGATCACTTCCAAATTCTTCAAGTGAACTGTATGCACTACGTCGATATTTCTTGGTAATAATCTGTCTGCTTACACTTGTTTTCTCTGTCTCATCATAAAATTTCATCAATTCAATAAGCAGCGCTTCTGTGCATTGTACCTGTGTAAATTCATCTGATATTCTCTCTAAATCAACAGCATAATCAATGCTGACACTGCCATCATCATATACATTTATTCTCTTCTGTGTTATGACCATATACAGGTAGGGATATGGCAAGGAGCTTTCTATGCACGCATTTACAATATTAAGAAACAAATTCTCCCCGCTTTTAAGCGATATCCTGTCCCTCATAAAGAAACTGTCAAACAGCCTGCGTGTATTATATTCAAAGACAAGGCACAGCTTATCATCCATGGTAAAAAAATCAGTGCCTGCACCCTCAGAAGCTGAAAACATTCTCACAAGCCTCCTGTAAAGGCGCTGTTCGGAAACAACATTAATCGTATATCTTTTTTCCGAACCGGAATTATATATTCCACACAGATAAGCTGTATTTGCTTTTCCCTCATACAATGTCCCCAGAACCTCATATTGTCTGTCAGGTGCATCTATTATCATATTCACTCTTTCCTTTTCACTATTGCATAGGCATAGGTACTGATAGCCGGATCATTCACACTGTAAATTCTTATCTCATAAACACCATCTCTATCCGGTGCAGTGTATACACCTTCCTCGGAAATGTATCCTGTACCTCGCTGTGTCAGTTCATAGCCTAACTTACATGGCTCCATATTGTTATAATGGACATTGAAAAAGCACTGCTCACCCGGAGCCACAACAAGCGATGGTGTCTCAACAACTATTCTTTTATCCGCTGTGAACGGTATCTGGGAATTTCTAACTTCACATGTAAAATCTATTGCGTACCATCTGATTTTATAAATAGAGCATTCAATATCCCTCTTTGCCCTTATTCCTATTACAAAACTGCCCTTTCCATTTATGAGCTTGACAGCACACTCCACATTATCACTGTCATCATCAAATATACCCTGCTCTCCTATGATGATTGTCTCATACTTCCGACTGGAATCAGATACTATTTTACCAAGCGATATGTATACATTTCCAAGTCCAATTCCATGTGCAATTTCATCAGAGAACCTTACTTCACCTTTCTTTAGCTTACCTCCTATTACAATTTCCGCAATACCTGTAGTCATGTCAGAACTGCGTGGTCTCTCTGCCTCTGTCACATCAGCTCTCGCATATAAATTCTTATCCGCAGCTTTTTCGTTCTTATCATATTCCTTGTAATAGTCAAGCAGAAGTTCTCTTGTGTAATTGTCCGATGGAAGTTCCATACAGCATCCTATATTTTTTATAGCTGATATTTCACAGCTTTTTTCTTTACGTTTTATCCTTATAGAAGCAATATACACCCTGTCCTGTGCATGCACATTCCCGCTGCTGCGTGCAATAATCCCATTGACAAGCATTCTTGGATTAGTTCTGTATATCTTTATCTTCTGCATAACATCTTCGCTTTTAATATTTTTCTTATCTTCCAGGCATTCTGCCAGTGAAGATTTTATGATTATCTCTGATGCTCCCTCCTTGACATCCGGAACATAAAGCCAGATTGTTTTCCTGTAGCTTTTTCCTCTGTGAAGTGTCTGCTTTATCTCAACTGACTCATCATGCCTGTTATTGTCACTCAAAAATGATGGAAACTGCACGCTGGCATTGTATTCCACCTCAATTCCATTGCATGCATCAGTATCGTTACATTGAAGGATAAAATCCGCCCTAAGCTTCATGCCGGCACAGACACTATCGGGGATAACGAAGCTCAGTGTAAAAAAATCCGTCTGTGCAAGAACTTTTTCTACAAGCAGAACCTGACTATCTAAAATCTGTTCCGGTCTATCATCGCTGATGAACATTTCATATCCTTCTAAGATACGGTTAAATTCATTCTCATTCTTTCCCGCACTGGCAGCGTAGACAGGCTGTATCTCTTTCTCTGAATATTCAATATATAGAAAAACATTATCAGATACTGTATCCTCAAAGCCGTTTATTGAAGAGATCTTTCTTATACAGTCATCCATTACAACAATCTCACGCCCGGTACCATCCACAGCCACACCTTTTTCCACCTTTATAGTTGTGGAATCTAAGCCTATAACCTTAAGCCCCCTCGCAATTCCGTAACCGAACATAACCGAATTGACAAATCGTCTTTTATTATTCATATAGTTCTGTTCCAGCTTAAAATCCGCACTTGTGAGCATTTTGCCCGTATAATATCTATTTCTCTCAAATGGCACCAATTTTCTGTTTTTCATTATCTGCCGCCTCCCTCGTACTTATCATCAATATTAATCCGGGCAACCTTAACTATCTCAACGCTCTTGTATCTGTCAGAAGAAATAATTACCGGGCTTATCCTGTAAAAAAGAGAAGTTCTATAAGGTTCATTAGGATAGTTCCATATTCTCGATTTCTGCTCCATATCAAGTCTTAACAGTTCAACCTTCAAGTCTATTCCATCCTTATCTTCCTTGTCTACACTGTCAATGCTTATGATCGGATAATCATGAAAATACTGTATAATACGTCCAATTGTCTCATGTTCACCTGTAGTTCTGTATCTTACGGTTCCCATAAAATAAGGAGTTATCATATAATATAGATTAAGATATATAGGAGGATATATCATTCTTCTGTCAGATGAATTGTACATCTGCCTCCCTCTTGCGATATCCTCATTCTCCATTATGTCATACAGATAAATCCCAACCGCAGTATCACCTCTGTCCGCCGGATTGCACAAGCCTATTTTGTCCTTCTGCGGTATAAAATCCGGAACCAGCTCCTCCTGAAGCATCGCTATCAATCTTTCACTCACTCTGGCTATTGCCTGATATCCCTGCATATAATCAGCTCTCCATTATACTTATTACATCATCCCAGTATCTGTCGAAGAAATCTCTTCCAAGGGTTCTTCCAAGCTTGTAATACTCATTCTTCACCGAATACAGTATGGCACCCATTCCAACTGCTTCGTCTCTCCCGGCTGCAATAAAGACTGCATTCAGGATAATATTTTTTATGTGTCCTCCTGCAAGCTCAACTCTTCCGGCAAGAAATTCAAAATCAAGCTCTTTCACCGGCACAGAAGCAGGAAAACCGTTTTTCCATATCTTATATCTTATTTTCTCATCGGGCATCGGAAACTCAACCATATATTTCATGCGCCTTAAAAATGCCTCATCCATATTTTTAACAAGGTTGGTTGCAAGAATAACCATTCCATCATACTGTTCTATTCTTTGGAGTATATATGACACCTCTGTGTTAGCATATTTATCCTTTGAGTCCTTTACCTCACTTCGTTTCCCGAACAATGCATCCGCTTCATCGAAAAAAAGGACAACATTGCTTTTCTGGGCATATGTGAATACCTGATCTAATTTTTTTTCTGTTTCACCTATATATTTATCAACAAGCTGCGATAAATCCACCTTGTAAAGGGGAAGTCCAAGCTCATTTGCGATACAGCCTGCCGCCATGGTTTTTCCGGTTCCCGGGCCCCCCACAAACAATGCTGCCATTCCCTTGCCATAAGGATATTTCCTGTCCATTCCCCATCCGGTGAAGACTCTGTATCTCTCCCTTGCATATACGCATATCATTTTTAAGATTGCTGCCGCTTCATCCGGAAGCATCAAATCCGAAAGCTGTTGTGAACTCTTGTGTTTTATTATGGTTCCTTTATCGGGCAGCTCTATTACATCTGCTGCAGCCCTGTTTAATACCTCCTCAAGCTCTGAGGATTTCATGCCCGGCTCAATATCATATCCGGCAATCTCTAATAGCTTTACAACCTGTCCCGGCAGCAGACTGTATTTTGATGCATACACTGCAGTGTCAAGCTCAACACCATATTTCAGCGATAAGCCTCTCCACAAAGCCTCCCTTTTTTCAAATGCCCTCATATCCAGGTTAATTTTTAGAACAAGCTCATCAACCATCGCAGATAATTGGACATCCTGTAATGTACATAAAATAACCGGAAGCCCAAATGCATCTGTAAGCCTGTGAAGCATGCAGAAAATACCGCTTAAATCTTCTGTTTTCAAATCCTCATATTCAATATTGTACAGGCATACAAGTCCGTCATAAAGCAACGCCTCCCTTACTGCTTCCGCTATAAGCTCCTCCGTTTTTTCTTTCCTCTGCATACATAGTCCGTAATCTACATATATAACCCTTATGTCTCTTCGCTTTGCTGCGGCAAGAACTATACTTTTTCTGCCACTGCCTTTCTCCCCGGAAATCTGGATAAACCGCAGAGCATCACCTCTATCCATAGCTCTGGCTATAAGCTTTTCAAGGTGCGCAGTTTCCTTTTCAACACCATATATCTCATTTTTTAAGCTTCCCTCATACACAATCCCCTTAAGAAAAACCGGAAGTCTGTCCTCACCTCTTAAATATTCCACTAATCTGCTGTCACAATACAGCTCACTATACAGGAAATTTCTTCTCTCGTTCTCTACTCTGACAATATGTACAAGATTTTGGAAGGCTTCTAAAGAATCAGACGGACTAAGGCTTTCTCCTCCTGCATTACTGCATATTTCACAGGCAAGCTTATATGTTACACCGCTCCCGGTAATTTTCTTCAAGGCGTCATAAAATTCCGGAAAAATATAAGCAGCCACACACAGATGAAGTGCCAATATACTGCATTCATTTCCAAGCAGCCTGAACAGATACGAATAGCGCACATCGACGTCATCCGGTTTATCAAAAAGCTGTGCGATAATCCTTTCGTCCTGAATACAGATAACATTATCTTGAAGCTTTTCAATCTCTTTTCCAAAATATTTTACTATCTGATTTATCATCAAACGCGAATATTGCTCTACTCTGTCCATAAGCCGTCTCCCGAATCAGAACTTCCCTCCGGCAAGCTCTGTAATATTATCATAGGCTTCATCCGCAAATGTCATAATCCAGTTTAAAACTTTCATAACATCTGTAGGTACACCATCTTCATCAAGCCTTATAAGCTGTGTATACCTATAATACAGCTGCCATTCATCCGTATACAGCTGAAATGCCCCGAAGGTTGTCACCATATTAATCTTATTTAGTGCATCCAGTATTTTGGTAAACCTGCTTTTATCAATCTCAACATCAAATGTGACAAAGAACTGTAAAATACCTTCATCCGCCTCAAGTCCCATGTCCGTATCATCAAGGAAATTAAGCTCAAGTACCGCAAGACCGTCCTGTGAAGCACCAAGCTCATCAAGCAGCAGCCTGTATATCCTTGTCCCATTACTTAGCAGGACCATGACTTCATACCCTGCTTCCTCTGCTCTTGATTTAATCGTATCAAGTAATCTTTCTTTATTATTGTATGCAACCATCCGAAATCTCTTATGACCTCCCAAGTGCCTTTTTCATTGCCAGCTCATCTGTACCGCCTGCCAGACCCATCACGTCAGCAACACCTGAATCCTTATCCTTGACGTTCTTTGCATATTCATCGCTCAGCTTGTCTTTGTCTGCATTTATCAGGTCTGTGACCGATGAATGCTTTGCCGCCGTTCTTATGGCACGTCTCATATCCTGTCCATGAAGTCTGTATTTATCCTTGAGCTTTTTGTATGCGTCATTGCCACCGACAAGTCCCTTTATGCCTTCTTTTATGGATTTCTTCTCAATCTTCTTCGACATAAATTCCTTACCAAAAGCAAGTGCCTTATTAATATAACCTGCAATCTTTCCTGCGATATCTCCAACCTTTGATGAACCGAACTTCTGCAACATATCACTTACCGTGTTTACCGCTGTTGCTGCTATATCAAAGCCGGCCTGCGTCTTTTCCTTATTGGTCTGCGCCGCCATATATCTGTAGCTGCGCCCCTTACCGGTTGTATTATCTGTCTGCTCTGCAAGCCTCTCAAGAGTCTTCTGGCGCCGGCTGTTCTTGTAGATACCGACTGCCTTGTCCTTATTTTCAACAGCTACCTTGGCTGTCTCACCGGCTATCTGCCTTGCAACAGCACCCTTATCAGCTTGAGCTTCTTCTGAATGAGACTCTTTTTCTGTCTTATCCGCTGATTCTGCCTGCGGTTTTTCATCTGTCTTTGCAGGCGCGCTCCCTGCTTTTTCTGCCTCCGGTGTTTCTCCTGTCTTTTCCGGAGTGCCTTCTATCTCTGATTTCCCTGATGCTTCCACTGTCTTAGCTTGTACTTCATCTGTCTTTACCTGCATCTCCCCTGTCTTTGCATTCTCCGGCACTTCTTCTTTCTTCGTCTTTTCCTCCGGCTTGGTAATTTCCTCCTGCGTTTTCCCTGTTACTTCTTCCTTATCTGCAGGCACTTTTTCTGAATCCTGCCCTTTCTGGATGTCTTTGACAGCCTCATCCACAGCCTTTTCCTTGTCCTTCTGCCCCTCCGACTGCTTTGTTAATGCCATAAGACTTGGCATCTGGCTGAGTTCATCAATCAATTCATAATATCTTGAAGCATAGCCGATATCTCCCTCGCCCTCTAAATCTTTCAGATGTTCATTAAATTCATCATCTGTCATATCATCAGGATCCTTACTTATCGCCTTCAAGCCTTTTCTTTTTGCCTTTGACGCACCTGTCTTAATTTTCCCCCATGTTCTTTTGAAAAATCCCGGCTTTTCTTCCTTACTTTTTTCATCAGTCTCAGGTTTTGTTTTTTCCGGTTTAACTTCGGCTGCAGCTTTCTTCTCAGCTTCATCAGCTTTTTTCAAAGTCTCTTTATTTTTTCTGACATTTTCCTTTTCACTTCCCATTTTAGCGCTCCTTTACTAAAATCAGTGATTATTTTCCAATACTTCCATCTTATCCATCACAAATATAGATCATTATAACTTACTCTCACTATATGTAGAACTTCATTTTACGCTCAAAAGTTGCACTTTACGTAAAATTGCAAGATAAAATTGCATTTGTATACACATATTGATATAATTTTGTAAAAAAAGAAACGGAGATTACAATGAGAATTGCAATATGCGATGATGAAAATTCATACGCCGAAAAAATCAGAGATATGATAATAGACACTATTCCTGATATCTTTCAATCCGGTTCAGGTCACGAGTTCCATTATAAAATTGATATATATAACAGCCTATCTTCCTTTATGTCTTCAAGCATATATTACGATATTGTATTTATGGATATTTTCATGGCTGATGCAAACAGCATTGAGGTCATATATGAGACAGACAACAGGTCATACTCATGTATTGTATTTATTACTTCAAGCGATGATTATGCCGTGGAAGCATTTTCACTCAACGCAGTCCACTACATTGTGAAACCGGTACGGCAGACTGATGTCCGCGAAGCGCTTGACAGATGCCGGATAAGGCTGATACATAATCTTAGAAACACACTGAATATCTCTACGGAAAACGGCATTGTACCGATAGACCTTAACAGTCTGATATATATTGAAATATATAACAAAACCTGTCTTTTCCATACAGAATATGCAATATACAAGTCTTTTTCGTCATTAACCTCACTTGAACATGAACTTGATACCAATGGATTCATGCGTGCACAGAGAAGCTATATTGTAAACATGCGTCATATAAGAGATTTCTTTTTTGACCATATAATCTTATCCGATGGCATGAATATAACTCTTTCAAGACGTAACCGCAGCGAACTGAAAAAACAATACCTGGACTATATGTTTAACCTGTCTAGAAGTTCCAACTTATAAGGAGTACACTATGATAATTTTTTTACGTTTCTTTATTGGATGTCTTACCCAGCTGACCCCCTTTGCCCTGCTTACACTTTTTCCACTCAAGGACTGTTACCGTTTCAGCAGCAAAAAAACGCTCAGGATAATTGTGACATTATTAACCACAATAAGTGCGCTCTTTGCCAGCTTCTGTCTCTACCTTTATAACTCACAGATGAATGTTGCCGACAGATACCTTCTTGTCAACGGTATATTTCTTATATGTCTTGTTCCATGTCTTTTTATCTACATATTCCTGACAAGGACATCCCGGCAGCGTAAAATATTCACTTTTTCCTTTGTCATGGTTATCGCCTTTATTATCACATATACCTGTAACATAATCTCAACATGGATACTTCACAATAACGGTGCCTACGACGGACTTCCATACCGCAGTTATTCCCTTTTGGTTTTAATATGCACAACACTTGTCTTCTGTCCGTTACTCTATATCACAATCAAAAAAGCCTATCTTCCTATTGCAGATAAGATAGACTCTGTCGGTTATGGTACCATGAGCATAATATCAATTTTATTGTTTGCACTGCTGTCCGGTGGACTTATCCTTATAAATATCGAAAATATGTATAATCCTCTTACATTATTTCTATTTCTTGCACTGATTTTTTCGGTATGTTTCATATATTTTATAATGTTTAAACTATTGGTATCAATCCATGACAATATTTTAAATAAAGCCTACTATGATTTTTTAAATAATTCTCTGGAAATCCAGCGTGAACAATATAAGAGTCTCTCCCGGTCAATAGACACGGTAAGGGAAATGAAACATAATTTTAAGTATGATCTGCTTTATATTGCAGAAAAGATACACGACAACGAATCTCAAAAAGCCTTGGCAAAAATCCATGAATATATAATGGATCTCGACAATACCGAACTGGTCAGATTCAGCAAGAATAAGACAATAGATGCCATAATCGCCTATTACAGCCAGCTCGGCAGACAATCAGGTCTCAATATGCTCATCAACATTACAGATTTTGACAATGACTCTATCGATTCATCGGATCTCGCTGTTCTGCTTGGAAACCTTCTAGACAACGCCGTAACTGCCGCTATTGCACAGCCTAAAGACCCATTTGTAAAGCTTGACATGGCTGTCTCAGGCAATATGCTTGCCATTACCTTGGATAACAGTTATTACGGTGAGCTTAAGCCTGAGGGAAATGAATATCTTTCAACCAAAAAGAATCATACCGCCATAGGCTTAAAAAGTATTATCGAAATTGCACATAAATATGACGGTGACGCTGTATTTACACATGATGGCAAATCCTTTCACGCCTCTGTTTTACTTCATCTGCAATAGTAACCATTGCTTATCATGATTCATTCACAATCTTACCTGTCATATACTCCACACTTAGCGCAAGGCAGCACACTCTGCTGCCTGAGCGTTTTATCTCCTGCTCTATGTATTCCTTATCATCCGTGAATTTAAGGCACAAATTCGTGCATACCTCCAAAATCTTGTCCCTGTTATCCACAACAGCCATTCTGCCAAACACAATGACGCTGCTGATATTTAACGCCCATTCGCTGTCTTTTCTGTAACCGTCATCATAGACACAGAAGGATGCTTTATCACAGTTTTTGATTGCATCCATCTTATGCCCTTCACCGGCACCGTGGAAATATAATTTATTATCCTCTTCACTGTACCAATAATCAATAGGGATACCGTATGGATAACCATCATCTCCCAAAAGTGACAGCACTCCTCTTTTCTGTTCCTTCAAAATCCTTACACATTCTTCGTGCTCCAGTTCCTGCTTGAATCTTCTCATTTTTCTAAACATATTTTTCTCCATTACTAATAAACATATTTGTATACTCTGGCTTCATAAGGGCGCATTTTTGATATCTTATCAGCACATTCATAATTTGCAATAATAAGCTGTGCATCGTCAGGTATCTGTTCTACAACACTTCTGTCAATACATACATCCCTGTCAGTAAAATTGCATATAACCATCAGTCTCTCATCTCCAAGTGTTCTCGTATATACAAAAAGCTCATCGCTTTCTGGTAAAAGAAGGTTGTATGTTCCATACACTATGATATCATTTTCATGTCGAAGCTGTATAAGTTTTTTATAGTAAGAAAACACTGAATCAGGATTCTTAATCTGACTGGCAGCATTAACATATCTGTAATTTTCATTAACTTTAATCCACGCAGTTCCTTCTGTAAAACCTGCATTTTTACTGTCATCCCACTGCATTGGTGTCCTTGCATTGTCTCTGCTCACTCTTTTTAAATAACCAATCATCTCATCATGTGACACACCACACTTGCCAGTGAGCTCATTATATGCATTTATACTCTCGATATCGCGATAATCAGATAATTTATCAAAATATGCATTGCACATTCCAAGCTCCTCACCTTGATACACATAAGGTGTACCCTGCATCATATGAAGACAGGTTGCTAAAAGCTTGGCTGATATTTCACGATACTCATCACTGTCATTTCCGAACTTAGAAACCGAACGCGGCTGATCATGGTTAGAAAGATACAGACTATTCCAAGCCTTGCCTTCAAGTGCTGTCTGCCACTTCGATAAAGTTTCCTTCCACTCTGGAAGAGGCATCTTATGCCCATCCCACTTGCCAAAGCGATGTGTATCATTCTTTCCTTCACCTACATGCTCAAACTGGAATACCATGTTAAGTTCACTATCATCCGAATTGGCATATTTTTTTGCTTCCTCAACAGTCACACCTGCCGCCTCGCCAACTGTGATAAGGTCATATTTTGATAAAACCTTCTTATTCATTTCTCTGAGATATTCATGTACATGAGGTCCATTGGCACATCCGCTGTCACCATAACCATTCTCTCCAACCGGTCCATCCGGAAGCCCCTCACGCTTCGATATGAGACTTATGACATCCATTCTAAAGCCGTCTATACCTTTTTTACACCACCAATTCATCATGTTAAATACATGCTCGCGCACATCCGGATTGTCCCAGTTTAAATCCGGCTGCTTTGTAGAAAACAAATGAAGAAAATACATATCTGTCTGCTTATCATACTTCCATGCAGAGCCGCCAAAACATGAGCCCCAGTTATTAGGTTCCTCTCCATTATCTTTTCCTTTACGCCAGATATAAAAATTCCTGTAAGGATTGTCGAGGCTCTTACGGCTCTCAATAAACCATACATGCTCGTCAGATGTGTGATTTACAACCAAATCCATCATAATCTTGATTCCAAGTTCATGAGCTCTCGCAAGCATTCTATCAAAATCTTCCATCGTTCCGAACTCATCCATTATATCCTGATAATCACTGATATCATAACCATTGTCATCATTTGGCGACTTGTATACAGGCGAGAGCCATATAACATCTATTCCAAGCTCACTAAGATATTCAAGCCTGCTTGTAATACCATTGATGTCACCAACTCCATCACCGTTTGAATCCATAAAACTTCTAGGATATATCTGATATACGACCGCTTCTTTCCACCATGCTTTTTTCATACTTACTTCTCCTCATTTCCATTGCTTGTCAATTTTATATAATTAACCTATCACAAACACATATATAAAGTAAAGAATAATTATATTCTGTCCTGTCAGTTTTCCTCTTTTTTCTTTTTTAAAAACCATACAATAAAATCAGTAATTAATAAAAGTACGGCTATCGGAATCACAGCCATTAATATCAGCAATCCCCACAGACCTGCAAACCAGCCTGTGTCCGTATTCATATCGTATACCGCATAGATAACCGCCGCCGCTCCTATAACTATATCCGTAATGGCAAATATTCTATACAGTGATACTCTCTTATTTATAGCTTGGGCAGCACAACATGAAATAAGACATATTGTCGCAAACGAACATGTCACTGCCGCTGCTACAAGTATTAACTCTAAATTCGATGGATTTATGAATATTTCCGTAAACCACAGCACCGCCGATAATATTATAAAAACTATAGTTATACTTAAAATTCGCGAAATCTTAGTCATATCAGGCATACACCGCTTTCTCTCTGAATTATATCTGCAATGCATACATTATAACTTAAAAACGAATCCATATCCATAATATTATCATATTTTATATAATACGAATTTTCAACAAAATTTTCTATTATAACAAAAGCAGGTATCCGGCTTTTACACCGGATACCTGCTCTCTAAGCGTATATTTTATTAATCTTCAATAGCTATATACTTATTGTTCTCAACCTTCTTTACTTCCTTCTTAGGAATATCAATCCTTAAGATACCATGTCTGAAGCTTGCCTTAATCTCATCCTGTGTCACAGCTTCTCCTACATAAAAGCTTCTCTCACATGAGCCGGCATAGCGCTCCTTGCGGATATACTTGCCTTCCTTGTTCTGCTCATCCTTATCAAGACCTTTAGCAGCCCTGATTGTAATATAGCCATTGTCAAGCTCTACTGTAACTTCATCCTTCTTAAATCCAGGAAGATCCATCTCAAGCTCATAGCCATCATCGGTTTCCTTTATATCTGTATTCATCACATTTTTAGCTCTGTGACCGTACAGCTTTTTCTGTGCTCTGTCAAGCTCTCTTTCTCCGAAGAAATCACCATCAAACAAATCATCAAACATATTGTTAGCTCCAAAAATACTAGGCATCAACATAAGTCATCATCCTTTCTTCTCTCTAAAGCTTTGATGTCATATTGTTTTCAATCACTTTGACAAGTGGAAGATTTTCTTTTTCTCTTCCCTTGTTCTGAATACGTTATACATCTGTTGTTAGCACTTGTCAATAGAGAGTGATAATGTTTAATAATTTCTTTATAATCATAATATTTCATTCATATTTTTTATATTTTTATTATTTTCTGGCGTAATATTATGCATTTAATCCGGCGGTAAAACCGCTGCTCCATGCCCATTGCAGGTTGTATCCTCCGCAGCAGCCATCGACATCCAACACTTCACCGCAAAAATACAGTCCCTCGCATAGCTTAGACTCCATAGTGTCAATATTCACTTCGTCAAGACGAACACCGCCACTGCACACTTGGGCAAAGGCAACACCTTTAGATTGTACTATCTTTACTGTAAAGTGCTTTAACATTTTCACAAGCTCCGTAGTCTTTCCGGATGACTGCTTAATAATCAGATTCATCAGCTTTTTATTTACCAGCCCTGTAAGAAAATCGACCAACATGCTCAAGTCATGCTGCTGGACTGCTTCTCGTTTACGCATGGACTTTTGCATATCGGATTTAATCTTATCTATGTAGGATGTAAGCTCCGCTTCGGAATATTCCGGCATAAAATCAAGCTCTGCCGTAACCTTCCTTCCCACTTCAAGCGCCGCCACCGCATAGCGGCTCACCTGAAATACAGGTATTCCAGATATGCCGTTGTCTGTAAGCTGAATCTCACCTTGGTCAGAAGCAGCGTACTTATTGTCAATAAAAAGCTTTACACTGCCCTTTGCGCGCACACCGGAAATCTCTTTAAAGAACCTCTCCTCGCAGCCTAATGCTACAAGTGCCGGAAGAGGCTTCACAATGTGATGTCCGAAGCTGCGTGCTATGTTATAGCCTAACTCGCAATTATATTCATGAGTTCCTGCATTTTTACCGCCTGATACTCCCTGATTGCATACGCATCCTGCTGCCGAGCCTGTTGCAACAATAACCTTTTCGCATATGCATGATAATTTTCCTTCCGGAAATAGACCTTCAATGTCAGCAGCAGAATTTGTTTTTTTATTATTATTTTTTTCTTTATCGGAACCGCTGCTATTTTTATTACCGCCCTTGCTCTTTTTAGCGTCCGCTCTTGAATTCTCTGCCTGAGTATCTCTTATAGTCCCAGAAATAATGAATTCATTGTCTTTCTTTTTCACAGAAGCTGTCTCGCAGCCGCATATCAGGTCAATCCCATATTTTGCAAGGCATTGCCTTAAACAGTCTAGCACTGATGAAGCCTGCTCACTGTAGGGATATACATATCCGTCCCTGTTCCGCACAAGCATTCCTTCTTCACGAAAAAAATCAGTGACAGCCTTAGAATCAAAGCGGTCTATCAGACTTATGATATCTTCTGTACTTCCGCTGTCAGTATGATAACAGCTCTCATCAAGTCTATAGTTAGTGAGATTGCATTTGCCGTTTCCTGTAGCTAAAATCTTCTTTCCCGGTCTTGGCAGTACTTCAAGAAGAGCAACTCTTTTACAGCTGCCATAACACGCATGTCCTCTATTTCTATCTTCGCTGTTACACTTTTTGGCTGCCTGTATAGCTGCCATCATGCCGGATGCTCCGGCTCCAATCACAACAACATCATATTTCATGAAGTGTGGTCCTCCAAAAATTCGTATAATTCTTCTAAATCTTTAATCTGCATGCCGACATATACCTTGCGCTGCAAATCTATAGGTAAATCTGTTACTTTAATGTCAGTATAGTCATATATTGTCATAAAATCTTCGTAGTATACTACAACTCGTCCATCAAGTGCATACAAAATAAAATTCTCCGTTGCACTGTAGGTAGGCGCATCATAGCTCTTTCTAACTATAATCCTCGAAGCAGAAAACTCAACGAGATTTACGGCACATAAACCATTATCCACATCGTCATCACTGGGATTTTCCATATACTTTTTCAGCACATCTGCATATGCTTCTCTGTCAAGACCGAGAATTTCTATTGACGGAACAACCGTATAGCTTGTTGACATGTGATTATTGATATTGTAGTTCTCTATTATAAGTTCCGTGTCCCGCTTTACAACGACATCATCAGACACTGCTGCCTCGCGCGCCTCATAGTAATCCTTCGCAGGCAGAACCTCACGATTATTTTTTATAATAGCATAATAGCCTATACAGTAGCAGGTTACAAACAGTGTCGTAAGAGTAACAAAGCAGATAATATACAATTTCCGCATTTCGCACATCCTTTCCGCAAATTGCTTTTTAGGTAACTTTCCAAGCCGCATTAAAGTTACGAATGCTCTGAATAGTTACTTTTTGTATATTGTCTGCTTTATTTTATTATTTTATTCTGTCACCGGTAAAAAAATATGGTATCGAATCAAAAAACGGTATCGAAAGTTCCCCTTCGTCCTTATCCTCTAAGTAGAGCATTCCATCCCTGTCCATGAATTCACCTACAAACTGGCGGCATATTCCGCAAGGATAAGCATATTCGCCTGTCGAACAGACAACAGCTATAGCCTTAAAGTGCTTTGCTCCCTCCGAAACAGCCTTGACTGCTGCTGTTCTCTCTGCACAAATAGCCGCACCATATGATGAATTCTCAATATTACAGCCTCCGAAAATTCTTCCGTCATCTGTCAGAATCGCCGCACCCACATTAAATTCTGAATATGGTGCATATGCATTATTCATATATTCTTTCGCTTTATTTATAAGCATTTCTCTCTCTGTCATATCGATATCCTCCAACTTGTATATATTAGTCTCTGGTTATTCCTATAGCTGCAAGGATTTCCTCCTGTCCCTTCTCCATAACAGTTGCCTCATCAGGAGTCATATGGTCATATCCGAAAAGATGAAGCATACTGTGGGCTGTAAGGAATGCAAGCTCCCTTTTAGGTGAGTGTCCATATTTATCTGCCTGCTCATACACCTTCTCAACGGAGATGACAATATCACCAAGCATGAGCTCACCGCTCTCAGGGTTAAAGCAGTCATCCCTATCTTCCAAAAAATCAAATTCACCTGCCTTTTCGTAATCTACAAGCGGAAATGAAAGAACATCGGTAGGATTGTCAATGTTCCTGAATTCCTTGTTGATGGCATGGATTGATTCATTGTCAGTAAGAGTCACGCTCACCTCCGCCTCATAAGGACAGTTCTTGTAATCCATTGCCTGATTTACGACATCCTCTATAACCTTCTTATAGTCGAAGTCAAAACCAACCTGTGTCTCCTCTTCAATAGTAATAGTCATTATCTACACACCTCGTTTCTTCTGCTTATCCGTCTTTACTTTTTTTCCGGTCAAGCCGTCTGAAGCATTATCAGACTGCTCCCTTACTGCAGGCTTTTTTCGATTCTCATACTCGTCATATGCCTTAACAATCTTTTGCACAAGAGGATGACGCACAACATCAGAGCTTGTCAGGCGGCATATTCCAATCTCCTCGACATTCCTAAGAACCTTCAGCGCAGTGTCAAGTCCGCTTGCCTGGTCATGCGGAAGGTCTTTCTGCGTCAAATCGCCTGTTATGACTACCTTTGAGCCAAAGCCTATTCTTGTCAGGAACATCTTCATCTGTGCAGGCGTTGTATTCTGCGCTTCGTCAAGAATTATAAAAGAATTGTCAAGTGTTCTTCCTCTCATGTATGCCAGCGGTGCAACTTCTATCAGCCCTTTTTCCATATTGTGCTGAAAGCTGTCAGCACCCATTATCTGATAAAGTGCATCGTACAATGGTCTTAAATATGGGTCGACCTTGCTCTGCATATCACCCGGAAGGAAGCCTAGCTTCTCACCCGCTTCAATGGCAGGTCTGGTAAGTATTATTCTGTTTACTTCATTGTTCTTAAACGCATTGATTGCCATTGCCATCGCAAGATATGTCTTACCTGTTCCGGCAGGTCCCACTCCGAACACTATCATTCGCTTCTTAATCGCATCTATATATTCCTTCTGACCTATAGTCTTAGGCTTGATAGGCTTGCCAAGCACTGTTCTGGCAATCACGTCAGCGTCAAGCTCGGACAATGCCTCTGCCTTATCTTCAAATGCCAGGCTGAGTGCATAGTCGACATTCTGCTCTGTTATAGCATTGCCTCTCTTTGACAATTCGAGAAGCTGTGCAAACACTGCCGCCGCTCTCTTTACAGCACTCTCCGCTCCGATAAGCTTAATCTCACTATCCCTTGCTACAATAGTTACCTTAAGCGTTCTCTCTATCTTTTTGACATAAGCATCACAGCTTCCGAAAATATTACTGCTGTGTTCTGCGGGTATATCTATTATATTCTCAATTATACTCAATCCCGATTTCCTCCCTGTCGCACTCGGACTCAATTGCATAAACAATGCCCGACATCTGTGCCTGTTCATCATTAATTGTTATTGTAACATTATTTTCTATAATTTGAATACCCTTTTCTTGTAATTTTTCTAAATAATGTGAAAATTTTTCGTTTAAAATATATTCAAGCTCGTCATCTGTATAAACCGCTTCTGTTAACGTATACTCATTGTGATATATTGTGTCCGCACCAAGAGGAAGATAAAAATTCTGGTAAAGACGCAGGCTGCTGCTGCTTGTGACAACATCCTTGTATTCATATTTTTCCCTATATACATCAAAATTAAGCTTTTTGTTAAAAAAACGAAGCTTTACACTTTTATAGCTGTTCCCTGTATACTCTTTTTTTATGTAAATGCGTTCGAGCGTATCCTTATAAGGAAACTCAACAAGCAATTTTACATCCCCATCAGCATACACGCTCTCCTGATTTATAGGCTCGGATGACTCGTTAAGCGTAATCACTACTCCGCTTATCAGGACATCCCCTTTATGCACTTCATCGGAAGGTTTCACCACCGGTGTTCCGCTCCTTGCTATTATGCTATATACCTTGCCATCGTACCGCGCCGTCATGCTGGACGGATTTTTTTCACTAAGCGCCCCTGTCGATGGCACTTCTGATATCTCATCATTGTTCTCTCTGACATCTATGTCTAAGGATGTACCGTGTATCGCTGCCGAAACCCATATTATATCATCAAAATCACGCCTTATCTGTGCTTCTAACATTTCACAGTCAATGTCACTTATCTTTGTTCCATATGTGATACCGTTTTCCCTTAGATATTTATATAAAGTATCATCAGAATTCGAATAATTTCCGTCAAGTCTTATATTCCAGATAAACCGTCCGAGAACAAGCATAACCGTGACAAACAAAATCACACCTGCAATAAAGAACTGATGCTTCAATATATCTCTTAACACAAACGGAAAACCTTTTTTTTGCTTAAGCTTTATATGTGGTCTTGTTTTTCTCACAACCGGCTTCAGCTTATAATAATCCTGCACAGATGTAGCAAATGTGCATTTATCGCTTTCAGGCTGTAAATCATGCACTAATATCCCTCTGTTCATGCAGAGATTAAAAAAACGCTCCGCACAAAATGAATCAACCTCTAACACCGTATAGCCCTTAACCCACAATATTCCCATACTCTCCCCGATTCCGACAAGGCTACTTTAATTGTATTGCCTTTAACTCTCCCCGAATCATTATTTCGCTGTCGCCATAGTATTCCACATGCATGCGCTCTCCTGTGACCACTATAAAGCCGTTCCTTACTCTCAGCTTTAACTGCTTATCGCTCAGCTCCTTCACCGCCTCAACTCCCTCAACGAACAACTGTCCGTTACCTACCGTGGTAAGATTATACTCCTTACAAACCGCATCCTTTGGGATAAACATCGCTTCAAAAAGCTTTCCTTTACTTCTCATCCTCACCTCATGCGGTAAATTCTCACTTTATAATATGAAAAACAGCAAAAAAATATGACAGACGCATAACACGTCTGTCATAAAATACACTTGTACTTCATCAATAACTATATTGACTCAATATACAATTATTAGTTGAACTTACGCTTTCTAGCAGCCTCTGACTTCTTCTTACGCTTAACGCTAGGCTTCTCGTAATGCTCTCTCTTGCGAATCTCCTGCTGGATACCTGCCTTAGCACAGTTTCTCTTGAATCTGCGTAATGCACTATCTAAAGACTCATTCTCTTTAACGATTACATTTGACATAGCTCACACCTGACCTCCCTCCAGTTGTAAATTGTGCTTCAACTGTTTGGGTTTTTACGCACACTAGATATTATATCATAAAAAAGCTGTACGTCAACTCTTTTTTTAATTTTTTCTAAATTTTTACAACTGCTCTTCAAGAGTCTTCTTAGCCTGCTCTAAAGCTGCATCTATTCCTGCCGGATTCTTACCGCCTGCCTGTGCCATATTAGGACGACCGCCGCCGCCGCCGCCAACCATAGCTGCACATGCCTTTATAATATTTCCTGCATGAACGCCCTTCTTTACAGCATCATCAGTAGCTGTAACAATGAGATTGACCTTGTCTGCACCCTGTGATGAAGCAAGAACAACAACTCCTGTTCCCAGCTTCTCCTTGAGAGAATCACCGAGATTACGAAGCTCATTCATATCTACGTCTGCAACCTTAACGCCAAGGAACTTCATTCCCTTAACTTCAGCAACATTGTCCATAACATTTCCAAGTGCATCGTTGGCAGCCTTAGCCTTCAAAGACTCATTCTCAGAAACAAGTGCCTTAACCTCTGCCTGAAGATGTGCAATCTTGTCATTGACAGCGGCAGGTGTACACTTAAGAAGCTTAGATGCCTCATCAAGCTGCTTCTCGATATCCTTATAGTATGCGAAAAGTCCATCGCCTGTGAGCGCCTCTATTCTTCTCACGCCGGCAGCTATACCGGATTCTGATAAAATCTTAAATGCTGTGATAACACCTGTGTTGGCAACATGTGTACCACCGCAGAATTCCTTTGAGAAATCTCCCATGGATACTACTCTTACTGTGTCGCCGTACTTCTCACCAAAAAGTGCCTTAGCACCTGTCTTCTTAGCATCCTCAATGTTCATAACCTGTGTTACAACATCCAGATTAGCTGCAATCTTCTCATTTACAATAGCCTCAACCCTGTCAAGCTCCTCCTTAGTCATCGCTGAGAAATGTGTAAAGTCGAAACGAAGTCTGTCAGGAGTTACAAGGGAGCCCGCCTGCTCTACATGTGTTCCAAGAACAGTGCGGAGTGCCTCCTGTAAAAGATGTGTTGCACTGTGGTTCTTAGCTGTAGCTGCTCTCTTAGCCTCATCAACCTTGAGTGTAACCTTGCCGCCAACACGGAAAGTTCCGCACTCAACAACACCGACATGTCCGATTCTTCCACCCTTGAGCTTAATGGTATCAACTACATTAAAGTTTGCTCCGTCAGCGGTGGTTATTGCTCCGACATCCGCTGTCTGTCCACCCATTGCAGCATAGAAAGGTGTCTCATCTACGATGATTGTTCCCTCTGTACCCTCAACAAGCTCATCGACAAGCATTGTATCTGTTGTAAGCACTGATATGACAGAATCATGCACAAGTCTGTCATAACCTACGAACTTGGATGTGATTGCTGTATTGATAAGGTCATATACAGTTGCGTCAGCTCCCATATAGTTAGTCTCGGTTCTCGCATTTCTTGCTGTCTGCTTCTGAACCTCCATAGCCTTCTTAAAGCCCTCCTCATCGACTGAGAAGCCCTTCTCCTCAAGAATCTCTGTGGTCAGGTCTACAGGGAATCCATAAGTATCGTAAAGCTTGAATACATTCTCACCGGATAAGGTTTTAGAGCCGGACTTAACAAGCTCATCCTCCATATCTGCAAGAATTGCAAGTCCCTGGTCAATAGTCTTATTGAACTTCTCCTCCTCTGTTGTGATAACCTTGAGGATGTACTCCTCCTTCTCGGCAAGCTCAGGATAGCCGTCCTTGGACTCATCGATAACAGTCTTTGCAAGCTTCGCAAGGAAAAGTCCCTCTATTCCTAAGAGTCTGCCGTGTCTTGCAGCTCTTCTTAAAAGTCTTCTGAGCACATAGCCTCTGCCCTCATTAGAAGGGATAATACCGTCGGAGGTCATGAATGTGACCGAACGGATATGGTCGGTGATAAGTCTGATGGATACATCCTTGTCGGCATCGGTCTCATACTCTACACCTGCTATCTCACATATCTTGTCGCGGATAGCTTTCATTGTATCGATATCGAATACTGTATCAACATTCTGGACAACAACCGCAAGTCTCTCAAGCCCCATACCGGTATCTATGTTCTTCTGCTTAAGCTCTGTATAGTTGTGATGTCCGTCGCTCTCGAACTGTGTGAACACATTGTTCCATACCTCCATGAAACGGTCGCAGTCACAGCCTACCTTACAGTCCGGCTTGCCACAGCCATACTTGAGTCCTCTGTCATAGTAAATCTCTGAGCAAGGACCGCAAGGACCTGCACCATGCTCCCAGAAGTTATCGCAGTCACCGTTCTCATCGCGGTAGAAACGTGTAATCTTCTCAGCAGGTACGCCAACCTCCTTGTTCCAGATGTTGAATGCCTCATCATCATCTGCATAGATTGATGGGTAAAGTCTGTCCGGGTCAAGTCCTATAACCTTAGTAAGGAACTCCCATGACCAGTTGATAGCCTCTCTCTTAAAGTAATCTCCGAATGAGAAGTTACCAAGCATCTCAAAGAACGTAAGATGTCTTGCTGTCTTACCTACATTCTCAATATCACCTGTTCTGATGCACTTCTGGCAGGTAGTAACTCTTCTTCTTGGTGGAATCTCCTGTCCTGTGAAATATGGTTTAAGTGGTGCCATACCTGCATTGATAAGCAGAAGGCTCTTGTCATTGTGTGGTACTAATGAAAAACTATTCATGCACAAATGTCCCTTACTCTCAAAGAAATTAAGGTACATTCTTCTTAATTCGTTAACGCCATAAGGCTTCATGGTGCGTCCTCCTAAAATAAAAGTAAATTATCATTGCAAACCAAAAAGGCCTGTTCCCAAGCCTTCCCGGAAAACATATCTTGTTATTATCTGTAACATCTACAATCGTTACCAAATCACATCGTATTAACTTATCTATTCCGTCTTACCATCAACATCTGCGGACTCCGCCGCGACCGCCGCCTGCGATGCAGCCTTGGCATCATGCTTAACACGAAGCTTACCACCTAATATAACAGCGCATACAATAACTGCCATCATAAAAATAGCAGTAAGGATTTCCGTGAATACGTCATTTCCTAAGGTAAAAATATCTGCCGTCTCTGATGCGGCAGCAACAACCATATTCAATGCCATAACATCATCCTCCTATATTTATTATTATCAAACAGGGATATAATACGTCTGTCAATAATTATTGTAAGTTTATCACATTTCAAAATAGCGGTCAAGCCGAAGTTAATCTATGCGATGATAACACTATAAAATCCACTCTCCACTCTCTTCAAAGTGCCTTGCCGCCTCCGAAGCCTGTCTTATTATGGATTTGTCATAGCCTAAGAGTCCAAGAAGCTTTATGGCATTTCTGCTTGTAGCGCGTCCTTCCATCAATTTATAGCTGAACCTGACATCGTTATCCGTAATCTCCTCCGTGAAATGATAATTGGAATAAAATTTTTCAAGTATGCTTGTAAGCTCAATATCATGCGTTGCGGCAAAACATATAGTATCAGAACATGCAAGCCCTCTGAGTATCTGTGAAGAAGCAGCAATCCTCTCCACCGTATTAGTTCCTCTGAGTACCTCATCTATAAAGCATAACACCGGATAACTGCTTTTTGCCTTAGCTGCATCCATTATCCTTTTAAGGGATTTAATCTCGACCATGTAGTAGCTCTCATTCCCTAAAAGATTATCCTTTAATGCCATGGATGAATATATTCTGAATTTTCTCGCTCTATATGCCTTCGCTGTTGCAAATCCAAGCGTCTGTGAGAAGAGGGCACATATTCCGGCTGAGCGCAGGAACGTAGATTTCCCTGATGCATTAGAACCTGTGATAAGCACGCATTTATCTGTCTTTACAGAGTTTGCCACAGGCTCATCAAGTAAAGGATGATACAGCTCGTCCGCCTCTAGCAACAGCGCCCTTCCGTCTAAGAGCTGTGGGACACAGCTATATGGCAGGCTTTTTTTGTAGGAAGCGGCAGCGATAAGTGCGTCAAAATATCCAAGCCTGTTATATAACGCCCACATTGACTCCTTTTTATCCTTAAGCCTGTTTACAACAAAACAGAATTTGATGATATCAAGATGCGTAAGCATTCTCACATAATCAAGGATAAATTCTAACACACCGCCTTTACCAGTTGCCATAATCCATGAAAAACGCCTTGCACTGTCAAACTCATGCACAAGCCCCGATATCTCAGCCTTGTACTTTTCAATACCTGAAATATCACTTTTTAGTATACTGTCTGCACAGACGCACATTGAAAATACATGCTTGATGCACATAAAATATGTTTCAATATCTGCTTTAAATCTGAAATATGATGTAACATTGATTACAGCCATTGCAATCACAGCCCACATGCCTCCGGCGATATCAACCGTAAGGCAGTACACCAGTGCGGCAGCAAATAAGACAAGCATGGCAAAATGCGGCATAGCCGAAGTTTTTTTACATTCGCTTATGCTCTCTATATAGTCGGCGACAGACATTTTCCTGCTGTAGCCAAAACCAGAATATATCATCGAAAGCTTAGTGCGTTCCTTCTCATGTCCGGTAAAATATTCCATAAGACGTTGTCTTTCTGTAAGCTCATCATCACTCACTATCGATGTTCGAAGCATTCTGTAGAGAGCTTCCTGTCCAAGCGATGATGACGTTGAATCCATGCTTTTGTATACTGCATCCATATTGAGATCATTCCATGTGATGTCATCAGCAGAAGCCTCTTCGTCATTATATTGCAGAAAAAAGCCATGTGATATATTCTCAAACTCCTCATATATATACTTCTTTTCCGCCTTTTTCCCGAAAGAATCTCTTATCTTTTTCATATTGTTCTGCTTAATCTTGTAAGACTGATACATAAAAAACAATATAAGCGCACATACAGGTATTCCAAAATACAAAAGCCAGTCCACTGTTGTCATTTTACGTTCCTCTTTTCATAAAATTACATATATACGGATTATATATGCCTTCGAAAAATAAGATATCATAATAATCACATTTTTTCCAGTTTTTTTCATATCAATGCAAAACTCCTGTTTATTTGCTGTTTCCGGCAAATAGGCAGGAGCTTTACATATAGCCTATATTATTAAGCAGATTAATCCTCCGCTATTATCATTTACCACCTTCTGCATGGTATCCATAAGCTTTGTCTGGCAATCGTCATTCATCATCGCAAGCTTAGTTCTTATTCCATCATCCACAAGCTGTTCTATAGTTTTTCCGAATATATTTATATCCCACGCATCACCGTTTTTTGTGTTTTCATCTATGTATTTTTTCAGGTCGTTAGCCTGCTCCTCGCTTCCGACAATAGGCGCTATCTCCGTCCCTATATTTACTTTTATCATGTGATAGGATGGGCTCTTTGCCTTAATCTTAACTCCGTAGCGTCCACCGTTTTTTATCACCTCCGGCTCGGATATGCTTATCTCATCCCTAGCCGGTGACACAACACCATAGCCCTTCTGACGCACAGTGTCTATGGCGGCAGTATATCTTGAAAGCCCATCCTTTTCCTTTGCGTATTCCTTTATCAGCTTTATAAGCTCATACTCATTCTCAATCCTCTCTCCGGCAAGCGAGCTTAACATGTCATAATAAAGGCTGTCATCAACTTTAAAATTGAAACGTATTATGCCATCCGCCATATCTATCGGCTCACTTCTTATATCCTCTATATATTTATTTTCAACCTTAAGAGCATCCTTGTTGAAATCTTTTATATATGTAATCTTCTCAAGAAGCTGACCGGCACATTCCAACATAGCCTGCTTAATCTCATTGTCATCCGGAAGTGTTTCTATCCATTTGTCAAAGTAAAATTCCATTCCATTTATGGGAAAACTGTTAAGCAGAAGTTCGAGGGTTCTGTTCACATCTGCAAGTGTAAGCTTCTCACAGTCGATGCTTACCGCCTCGGTATCATAGCTTTTCTTAATCTCATCAACACAGTCTGAGGCTGTCTTTGAAGCAGGACTTTTAGAATTTACTACAACCACAAATGGCTTTCCTATTTTTTTCAGCTCATCGATGGCTGTCTTTTCCGCTGCTCTATAGCTGTCACGCGGCAGCTCGCCTATACTTCCATCCGTAGTCATAACTATGCCGACTGTCGAGTGATCCTTTATGACCTTCCTTGTACCAAATTCTGCCGCCTCGGAAAATGGTATCTCATAATCATACCACGGTGTCTTTACAAGCCTCTCCTTTCCCTCCTCTACAACTCCTGTTGCACCGTCAATCATAAAACCGACACAGTCAATGAGCCTTATCTTCATTGATAAATCTTCTGCCGGCGTGATTGTACATGCCTCTCTAGGTATGAATTTTGGCTCAGTCGTCATGACAGTCCTGCCTGCGGCTGACTGAGGAAGTTCATCCTTGGTGCGCTCCTTGCCTGCTCCTTCATCCATGAACGGAAGAATAAGTTTTTCGGCAAAATGCTTTATGAAAGTTGATTTTCCGCTCCTTACAGGGCCTACAACACCTATATATATCTCCCCCTGTGTCCGTGCGTTTATGTCCTTGTATATATTATATGTATCCAAAAACAAAAGCCTCCCCCGAATATAATTTATAACTGCTAAATTATATTCAGGAGAGACTCTGTAATAGAACATAAAAAATATATTTTATTCGTATTCAACCTTCCTGTCACGCACCATAAGCTCATGAACCGCATCCTTAGCGCTCTTTCCTTCAAAGAGAATTTCGTTGATTTTCTCTGTTATAGGCATAGGCATATTGTACTTCTTTGCAAGAATAAGTGCAGCCTTGGCAGAATATACGCCCTCGACAACCATCTGTACCTCATCCATAGCTTCCTTCATGGACTTTCCCTGCCCCATCAGTATACCGGCACGTCTGTTGCGGCTGTGCATGCTTGCACATGTCACTATCAGATCTCCCATTCCGGTAAGACCATAGAATGTCTGAAGCTTCCCACCCATCGCTACGCCTAGTCTTGATATCTCATGGATACCTCTTGTTATAAGAGCAGCCTTAGTGTTATCGCCGTATCCTAAACCATCTGCAATTCCGGCTGCAAGCGCTATAACATTCTTAAGCGAGCCTCCAAGCTCTATTCCAAGCACATCGGAGCTTGTATATATACGAAAATTCTCATTCATAAAGAGATTCTGTAAATAACATGCTGTCTCTTCATCCTCTGCTCCGATAACACATGTTGTAGGTATGAAGCGGCTGACCTCCTCCGCATGTGTAGGTCCTGACAGAACAGCTACCGAAGCTGTCGGAAGCTCTTCCTTTATAACCTGTGACAGAGTATGTAAGCTGCTCTCTTCAATACCCTTTGCAACATCGACAATAATCTGTCCATCCTTGATATATGGAGCAAATTTTGCAGCAGTCTGACGTGTATAAGGAGATGCAACAGCCATCACTACAACATCCTTATCTGCAAGCGCCTCATCAAGCTTCTCGGTAAGCTTGATTGTCTGCGGAATGATGACTCCTGGAAGACATCTTTTATTCTCATGCTCCTCACTCAGAAGTCGTATTTCTTCGTGAAGAGCTGACCATACAGTCACTTCATGTCCATTCTTTTCAAGTACAAGTGCAAGCGCAAGGCCCCAGCTTCCCGCACCGGCTATACACACTTTTGACATATCGCAATACCTCCGTTTAAAAGCATTATGCTATTTATTCTCTTTCTTTCCGCCCCACAGCTTGCGCTCATTTCCATGAACAAGCCTTACAATATTCGCTCTATGTCTCCAGAATGCAAGTACTGTAAGAATAGCTACAATAATAATTGCTTCTACAAGCTCTGCCTGATAAAGCCCAGGTATCATACCGTTCACTGCGAATATGATAAATTCTACAAGAAATCCTGTCATCATCACAAGTGAACCCAGTGATACATACCTTGAAATAATAGTAACAATCATAAATGTACAAAAGCCGAGAAGAATAAGCGGCCAATAGCCGAGCGATACAATAACACCGGATGATGCCGCAATGCCCTTTCCACCCTTAAATCCCAGATAGAAAGGAAAATTATGCCCTAATATAACACCAAAACCGCTGTACAAAACAAGTACCATAATAATATCAGCATGACTCTGTCCGAAAATAAGTCTCACAACTGTGGCAGCAAGCACAGCTTTAACCATGTCTCCTATATAAGTTATAATTCCTGCCTTTTTCCCAAGAACACGGAGTGCATTGGTCGTTCCTGCGTTTCCGCTTCCTTCCTTACGAATATCAATACCGTGCATTCTGCCATACAGATAGCCTGTCTGAAAAAGTCCGAATACATATCCGATAGCCAGACATATAAATCGTTGTACTATAGTCTCCATGATATATCCTGTTTACTCCTTCTCGTTTCTCTCACGTATTATAAATTTGAGGGCAGTTCCTCTGAAGCCGAATGCTTCCCTTATTTTATTCTCAATGTATCTTGTATATGAAAAATGCATAAGCTCCTTGTCATTTACAAAGATAACAAATGTCGGCGGAGCAACCGCAACCTGTGTCATATAGAATATCTTAAGCCTGCGTCCCTTGTCTGAAGGCGGCTGCTGCATTGCGACTGCCTCTGAGAGTATCTCGTTAAGCACTCCTGTCTGGATTCTAAGATTCTGATTCTCAATAACCATATCAATCATGTCATAGAGCTTGTTAAGTCTCTGTCCTGTCTCAGCAGAAACAAACATAACTTCGGCATATGGTATGAAGGAAAGAATTTCTTTAATCCTGTTGCTGTGCTCATACATTGTCTTGTCATTCTTCTCAATGGCATCCCACTTATTTACAACAACAATTATTCCTTTTCCTCTGTCATGCGCAATACCTGCAATCTTCGCATCCTGCTCGGTCACACCCTCTGTGGCATCAATGACAACAAGCACGACATCCGCACGTTCAACCGCACCTACGGTACGAATGATGCTGTAGCGCTCAAGGTCTTCCTTTATCTTGCTCTTTCTTCTTAGTCCGGCTGTATCAATAAATACATATTCTCTTCCCTGATACTTGACTTCCGTGTCAATAGCGTCTCTTGTTGTACCTGCAATATTCGATACAATAACACGATTAGCACCTGTAAGCTTATTGATTATGGATGACTTACCCACATTAGGCTTACCTACTATAGCCACTCTAGGGCGCTCATCCTCTGTATCACTTAACATCTCTTCCGTAAAATGACCTGTAACGGCATCCAGCATATCGCCAAAGCCAAGTCTGTTTACGGATGATATCGGCATAGGATCACCGATGCCGAGATTATAAAATTCATATACATCCGGCATCATCTTGTTAAAATCATCGACCTTATTCACAACAAGGACTACCGGCTTTCCTGAACGTCTTAACATATCAGCAACCTTAGAATCAGAATCGACAAGACCCTGCTTGACATCCACAAGAAAGATTATAACATCGGCTGTATCAATAGCAATCTGTGCCTGCTCTCTCATCTGTGCAAGAATGATATCCCTGCTGTCAGGCTCAATACCACCTGTATCAATCATGGTAAAATTATAGCGGAGCCACTCAACGTCCGCATAGATTCTGTCTCTTGTGACACCCGGAGTGTCTTTTACTATAGAAATCTGCTGTCCCGCAAGTGCATTAAACAGCGTAGACTTTCCAACATTTGGCCTTCCAACTATGGCAACAATCGGTTTACTCATTAATTTCTTTCACCTCTTAAAAAAAATAAATTATAGAAAAATTAGTGGGATTTTACTTTTTAAAAAAACACATCATTTACATCATAACAAGTAATTTTGAGTTTGTAAAGGTTTTCTCTTGACTAAGAAGAAATATAAACTTATTATGAATATTGTATTACAATTAAGAATAATTAAAGAAAGGCAGATATACCCATGAGCAGTGAAAAAGAACTTACCACCATCCCTGTAGCACCACTCAAGCTTATCGTTATGGAGAGCTGTGCCGCACTCGGAAAAAAGGTTGATGACTACATTGTGCAGTTCCGCAATGACGCACATAACGAGCACAAGGAAAGCATTGAATTCAATGGATACCTTGAAGATTCCTACATCATAGACAGCAAATGCCCTAGATTCGGTTCGGGTGAAGCTAAGGGACAGATTTTAGACTCTGTAAGAGGAACCGACCTCTATATTCTCACTGATGTATGCAATCACAGCATCACATACAATGTATTTGGACACACCAATTATATGTCACCTGACAATCATTTTCAGGATTTGAAAAGAATAATTGCGGCAGCAGGTTCACACTGCAAGAGAATAACCGTAATCATGCCTTTTTTATACGAGAGCAGACAGCATAAGCGCTCTAAGCTTGAATCACTTGATGCCGCTTTAGCACTTCAGGAGCTCACAAAGATGGGAGTAAGCAATATTATCACCTTTGATGCACATGACCCAAGAGTTAACAACTCTATTCCGCTCCGCGGCTTTGACAATTTCCAGCCACCCTATCAGTTCATAAAAGCAATCACCAAAAAATTTAAGGATATCACCATCGACAAAGAACACCTGATGATAATATCACCTGACGAAGGCGCAATGAGCCGTGCAGTATATTTTTCAAGTGTTCTTGGTGTAGAGCTTGGTATGTTCTATAAAAGACGTGACTATGCACATGTAGTAAACGGCAAGAACCCTATTGTAGCTCATGAATTTTTAGGAAGCGATGTCACAGGCAAAGATGTCATGGTAATAGATGACATGATTTCATCCGGAGAGAGCATTCTTGATACTGCAGCCAACCTAAAGCAGCGCGGATGCCGCAGAGTATTTGTCTGCACAACATTCGGTCTTTTCACTGACGGCATGGCGAAATTTGACGAGTATTATAATAAAGGCTATATATCCGGTGTTGTCACGACAAATCTTACCTATATAAGCGACAATATCAAAGCAAAGCCTTATTTTATCGAAGCTGATATGAGCAAGTTCCTTGCCAAGATTATAGATGCTCTCAATCATGACAAATCAATCGGCGGACTTATGGACCCTACCGAGAGAATCCATGAACTTATTGACAATTACAACGAAGAGACGAAGCTTGAGTACGAGAAAGAGCTTGCAGAAAAATAAATGACCACACAAAGGCGGTCATTCATTTATCATCATATAGCCACACAAGCCTCCGCGCTTTCCTTTAGATGCGCGGTGTGAAAAAAGCAAATCAGGATTACAGCATGTACATATATCCGTGACATGTACATTTCTCTGCGGTATTCCTGCGTGAAGCATATTTATCCTGTTGGCAGCATGGAGATTAAGGTAATACTTTTTCTCCATTGCTGTCTCTTTTTTTAATTTTAATACCTTATCAGCATTCTCTTTATATGTGTCGGCAAATTTTAACGCAACATCCTCACCGACCTCATAGCATGCGGCGCATATGGATGGTCCTATAAAAGCCACAATATCTTCCGGTCTGCTGCCAAACTCTATCCGCATCTTGTCTATGGTCGCCTGTACCATATTATTTACTGTACCGCGCCATCCCGAATGCGAAAGCCCAATCACATGCTGACTGCAATCTGCAAAATAAAGCGGCACGCAGTCAGCATAGGCTGTCACAAGCATAAGCCCCGGCACATCAGTCACGAAGCCATCTACATCGTGAAAGCTTCTTTCCTTTGTAAGCCCCATTCCGGTATGCTCTAGATTAACACGGAGCACGTTGGTTGTATGCGTCTGATGCGAATATACAATATTGTCAGGCTTAACACCGAACGCATCTGCCATCAGATAATGGTTTTTTCTTACAAATCTTTCGTCATCTCCTTGAGAGAAGCTTAAGTTCATGCTGCTGTATATTCCGCTGCTGAAGCCTCCAATCCTTGTGGAAAAGCCATGCGTCAACCATTTTTCATCCCTGTATGGTTCGAATTTGATGATAGGTACTACTCGCACCCTGTCTTCTTCATCTATGTGTTTTTCTTCTATATAAGTCGTCTTTTCTTCATTAAGATACTTTATATCATACATATTATTCCACCCTCATCATGCTGATTTATGTGTATTATTCCTCTTCCTTCTTCACAGCCATTGATTTCTTTTTCTTCCTGCGCGCATGTATAAGCTTTATCATAACTACCAGCGCAATTACTGTGAATGCTCCTGCTCCGATCATAATATAAAGCATCGGGTCTACAGCTTCATTTACAAGACAGAACTGTGCCTGCGTTCCATGCATTGTCGTCTCAACATAGCTTCCCTTTGTGTTGTATTCAAGCTCAACCCAGCTGTTTCCGTCAAATACATAAAGCTTTGCTTTTTTATATGGGTTTAAAATTCTTACCGTAATATCATCTGCTGTTACATTTGAAATATCGCTTACCGAAAGCTCATATACAACATTTTCCTTCATATCAGCATCGTCTGGAAGCTCCATCCTGCTGCTTGCCACGGTAAGCGTTGTCTTATCCGTGAAATTATCCGATATGATTGCATAAGCTCTTCCGCTATCATCTTTCTCACTGCTTGCAACAGATGTCACATTATTCTTGTACTCGCCATTTATGACAATGTTTCCGGTCATAATCTGGTCTGACACATCAGGCCACACAACATAATAGCCATCCTTTACCGGTGCTGCCGGGAAATTAAGCTCGGACAATGGCTTTCCATATGCAAGTGTCTGTCTCTCAACATAAGTATCGTCAACCCTGAATGTCACCTTAAGCTGTTTAAAATCGACAGGAATACCGCGTACTTCAAGGAGATTCTCATATTCAATCGGTTCAGCAACCCCTGTATAGCTTATGCCGTCAATACCATGTATTCCATTGTTGACATAGAAATTGCCTGTAACATTATCTTCGTTTTCCTTTTCCTCATCCTCGTAGGCAGTTGTCTGTCCCGCAATAGCTCCGACTCTTCCGGATTCAGCTTCGAGGTTGACCATTGAATAGCATCCTCTTATGATATTTCCATAACCGGCTATTCCTCCGACATACTTATTCGCCGAAACCGAACAGAGTGCATACGAATCTACTATCATCGACAGTGACTGTCCGCATACACCTCCTGCATAACCGCCTTCACTGCTCTTGACACTTCCGAATGATCTAGCCTGTCTTATTATTCCAAGCTTCATATAGCCGGCAATACCACCTGCACCATCCTTTTTAGAAGTAATATAGCCATTATTCTTGCAGTTATTTATAATACATTTTGTTAGGTAACGGCTTCCAAGACTTATATCTGTCTTTCCTGCGGAATTATCTTCAAGGTCATCACTATCTACAGCCATTGAACCGGCAATTCCTCCGACATTGATGTCTGCCGAAACATCTCCGACATTGTTACAGCCGTCAACTCTTCCTGTAGTCTCAGCATTTATCTCCTCATCTGACACATCGTCATAAATCTGTTCCGTGTCAAGCTCAATATATGCTTCAACCTTGTCTAATATAAGATTAAATATCTCATTTACTTTGTCATTTATCTGCTTCAAATCCTGATTTACAATATCCGAATGCACCAATGCATCGTCATTGAGCTTAGAAATTCCTGCCGATATGCTCTTTACTTCGTTATACAGCTCATCCCTGTGTGTATCAAAATCTGCCGAAAGCCTTGTAAAACGCACATCAGACTGCGCATTAAGATATGTAAATATGTTCTTTATTCCATTGAATGCAGCATTCGCATGTGTAACAGCGTTCTGCACTTCATTTGCGGCATTCTCTATATCTTTACCTGCAGCGTCACCTGCATTTTCGAAGTATGGCTTCAATATATCCGCTATTTTGTTAATTCCATCTGCGACATCACCGGCAGCATTTGACATATCCTCTGCATTCTTTAAAATGTCGACTACGGACTCCACTACGGCCTTTAAATCATCCTCAGTCAGTTCATCAAAGCTCTTGTAATTTCCGTCACTGTCCTTAAGAATTTTATCTATATCCTGCCATGAGCCATTCCCGACAGAATTATTAAATCTGTCTATCGCATCCTTAATCTGCTTTACAGCCGCATCATATTTTTCCTTGTCACCACTGTTAGCATCAAGCTGACCTGAAATATCAATGTCATCACTCAGTTTTTTTATCCACTCTGCCATTTTATTCATGCTGTCCATTGAAGCAGTGAAGGAATCAATAACTGCCGGCATGGAATCGGATACATATTCTATCCTCTCGACAATCATATCCATCTGATCAAGATTGCTGTTTACAAATGAAGATACTTCGTCTGCCATAATGTGTCCTGTATCGACTGCTTTGTCGGCATTCGTTATGAGGTCAGCAAAATCATCATGTATTGCGTTTTTGCTGTCCGTCATATCATCAAATGTTTTATTGATTAAGTCATGCAGTTCATCGACCGAGCTTCTTATTTTTTCTGCCTCGACAACCTCTATATAAGGCTCCATCTGACCGACTATTCCTCCGACATCCTTTCGTCCGTATACCTTTCCTGTGTTGACACTCGCCGTTACAATTCCCGACTGTCTTCCGGCAATTCCGCCGATATTATACCCGACATGCTCATATCCTATCTGTCCTGTATTATTGCTTGATGCAATAATTCCATCTGAAAATCCTGAAATTCCACCTGCGTCAACACCGCTTCTTATGCTGGTCTTATCATCGTCTGTAAGGCTTCCTATAAGGTTAGAGCTGTTCTCATCCTCATATTCTACCCATGCACTGTCATCATTCACTCCTGCATTGTTGGTACAGTTGGTTATTATTCCATGATTTATTCCTGTAATTCCGCCTGTATAGTATGAGCCTGTTATTCTCCCGCTCACACTGCACCTTTTTATAATTCCGGTGCTCTTATTGAAAGCCGCTATGCCGCCTATAGTTTTTTTTCCGTTGACCGTACCTTCAAATGTACAGTTCTTGATTGTTCCATAGTTGCTGCCTACAATTCCTCCGACACACTCCTGCTCATCAAGTGCGGTTATATTTCCTTTTACGTTAAGGCTGTCAATAACACCCTGTTCCTCGACATATCTGAACAAAGCTGTCACATAGCCCTCTCCTGTAAAATCAATTCCCGATATCGTATATCCGTTACCGTCAAAATATCCGTCAAATACAGGAACCATAACCAGCTCTCTGCCTGTGAAATTAAGGTCATTCATAAGCTCAACTCTCTTATTCATTGACCATGAATCTATATAACAGTTAGCTGAAAGCTCTAAAAAATCATCAACAGTTGATATGTATATTGTCTCTGTATTATCCTGATTTTCCCCATTTTCATCCTGCACTTCATCCTGGGCATATACAGTAAATACACTCATATATGGAGCACTCCCGGCTGCCAACACTGTTGCAAGAGCATATAATCCAAGCCTTTTTAATATGGTTTTAATTCTATTCCTGCTTTTCATCTTCATTCTGTGCCTCCTGCCTTGTATCATCCTCCTGCTTCTGCTCTATATTGCCTGCACTTACGAACAGATTTGCATTTCCTCTTATGAATCCATGCATCTCACCGACAATACTGCCCTCAACCTGACCACTCACTATTCCGTCAACACGGATAAGACCTGTTGTCTTTTCCATTTTAAGAGGTATCGATACAGCAAATGATGTCTTTTCAATGACCTTCTCTCCAAGAAGAAGAATCTGTGGCAATGCAAACATAACTATAATAATAGATATAATTGTTCCTCGTCCAAGACACTGTCCGATTCCGCAAATCGCACCATCAGATGACATCCGGCCGATAAGTATTCCTGCAAGTGCAAGCATGGTTCCTGACGTAACAATAGTCGGAAATGCGAAGTTCATAGTCTCAATAATTGCCTGTTCCTTGCTCATCTTATCCTTAAGCTCCATATAACGTCCTGAAATAACTATCGCATAGTCGATGTTGGCACCCATCTGGATTGAACTTACGATAAGATAACTCATAAAGAAAAGATTTTTACTCTGCAATGCCGGGAATGAAAAGTTAATCCATATAGCTCCCTGAATTACAAGAATAAGAAGTACAGGCATTCCGGCTGATTTGAACGTGAACAAAAGCACGACAAGAACAGCAAGAATTGAGACAACATTAACAACAGTATTATCAACCTGGAATGTCTTATATAAGTCATACTGGCTCATAGATTCTCCCGGAACAAGCACTTCATCCTCCGGATAGTACACTCCTGCCATATCGTGCATCTTGTCAAGAAATGCGAATGTCTCATCACCTTCCTCAGGAAGATTAAGATATACCAAGATACGGCTGTAATTTTCTCCCTGAAGCTGATCCTTTGCAACCTTCATAAGTGTATGTGCATTTTCAAGTGTATCCATAAGAGCATCATCTAATGTCACATATCCTTCATCTACCTCGTCATAAAGGAACATTATCATATCTATAAGAGGTACACTGTAATTTGACAGACCATTCACAAGCTTGGCATAGTTTTCATCATTGACAGCATAAGCCATATATAATAGCTCCGCAACCTCGTAGTCAAGCTCTAAAAGCTCTGAAAACTCTCTTATCGTGAGCTTATCCGCAAGCATGTAACCATCCATCGCCTCTGTATTTGCAAGCCCCATGCATGAGTCAACCTCACTGCAGGCTTCAAGGTCATTGATAAGCCTGGCCTCCTTATCGTAGCTTCCGGCGGGTATCGTTAATGCAACCATGTTCGATGAGCCGAAGCTCTCCTCAATCATCTCATCTACAATCTGCGAATCACCCTTAATAGGTGTCTCAATCTGTGAATAGCCATATACATAAGGACATTTCGATGAAATAAAATATGCCACAACAATAAGTCCTACAAAAATAACAGGCATCACATATCTTGTCCTGTAAGCGAATTTTCCGACAAAAGGAATCTTTGGAATAAAGCTCTTATGCTTTGTCTTATCCATCAGCCTGCCAAAAATCATTAAAAGTCCCGGCATGAGAAGAAATACTGAGAGAAGGCTTAAGAAGATAGCTCTTATAAGACACAGTGCCATATCCCTGCCTATACCAAACTGCATGAACATCATTGCAACAAGGCCGCCTATTGTCGTAAGCGAGCTTGATGCAATCTCAGGAATAGCCTTGCTGAGTGCTACAATATCCGCCTCTCTTGTCGGAAGCTTCTCATGCTCTTCCTTATATCTGTTACAGAATATAATTGCGTAATCGATTGACAATGCAAGCTGTAGTACGACTGTTACGGAATTAGACACGAATGAAATTGTTCCCATAACAAAATTCGTACCGTTAGTTATAAGCATCGAAGCTACAAATGTAAGAAGCAGAACCGGCACCTCCGCCCATGTCTGCGAAGTGATTAAAAGAACTGTAACAACGATAACGGCAACAAGCACTGTTATAACAGACATCTCACTTGCAATCTGCTCAGCCGATGCATCTCCCATTGTCGTAGATACGTATATATCATATCCCGAAAGCTTATCTTCAAGCTCTGCAAGTGCGTCAAGAGCCCTATCATCCGTCTCAGGATAGTTAAATGTCACATCATACAGAGCTGAGAAATTATTATAATGATCTGTCGTCTCATCAAATGTAAGCATGACAACAGAATCCATATCCTCTATCATGTCAGATATCTCACATGCTGTTTCATATGTAACATTCGTCACCATTATCTTAGCCGAGCCATATGTTATGAACTCATCCTCCATTCGGCTAAGTCCCTTGCTGGTCTCTGTGGATTCAGGCAGGTATGCCGAAAGTGCATTTTCCACTTTCACCCAGCTGCTTGAAAACAACGAAAAGATAATCGCAATACCAAATATCAGGAAGAAAAGATTTCTCCTATCAACGATGAAGGTTGCAACTTTAATCATGAAGCTCTCATCTTCTTTTTCCTTCATTTTCTTGCTCATTTGTGCTTCTTCTCCTTTATATCTAAAATATATAGTGCAAATGTATTATAAACCTGTCAATATAACGATTACAAATTAAAAATCAATAAAAATATTATAACCTTCCACAATCAAAAAGGAAGCACAAGGCTTCCCTATCTGCACATATCAAATGCATTCTCTATATGCTCTATATTTCCATCCCCATATATACCTATGACATCAAAACGGCATATAGTATCATCGCTGTAATGATGCATTGCAAAGTGCAGTGATGCTGCCCTGCATATTTTCCGTCTCTTTCCATATCCAACAGCTTCAAAAGGCGTTCCGTATTCATCACTGCTTCTGTATTTCACTTCGCAGTACACTAAGATTTTTTCAGGACTTCCTGCAATAATGTCTATCTCTCCAAGCTTGTTTTGATAATTCCGCTCAAATATCTCATACCCTTTGCCGACAAGATACCTACATGCAATATCCTCATACATGCTCCCGATTCTTCTTGTATCCAATCTACAGCTCCCCTCTTCCAAGCTTCACCATATTGCGTACAAGCAGTGGAACTTCTAACAACAGCATAAAAACCCAGCCCCAGAAATTAGACCATGCAAGTGCATAAAAGCCTTTGCCCATCATGCTTATAAGGATATGAGCAGCTATTACACGCACACCCATATTGGTTATTGTACTTATAAGCGTAACCTTCAAATCTCCCATGCCTCTAAAGAAGCCCTGCACAATATTAGTCAGTGCCGGCATTATGTACATAAATGCTATTATTTTAAGATATGAGACACCTAAAGCTACAACCTCCGCACTGTCCTCAGTCACAAATAATCTCATGAGCGGCTGTGCCAAAAAATATACGGCAACGCTCACTGCAGCAGAGAATATTATCTCCATTATGATACCGCATCTGTAGCCCTTTTTTACACGCCCAACATCTCCGGCTCCTCTGTTCTGTGCGATAAAGGTTGTAGTAGCATGAGCTATGTTTCCCTCCGGTGACAGAACAAAATCATCCACACGGTTAATTGCCGTAAATGCTGCAATGAACGCAACACCCTGCACATTTATTATCGCCTGCACAAGAATTTTTCCGAGCTGGACGCACATCTGCTGCAAAGCACTTGTTATACCATACGAAAATGTTCTCCAGAGAATTCTTCTCTCAAATACAAACCATTTTTTCCCAAGGCACAGCATCGGAACCTTGAGCTTGACATATACACCGCAGCATATACAGCACAGCGCTTCAGACAGAACTGTTGCAATCGCACTTCCCATAACTCCAAGTCTTAATGTCACAACAAAAAGCAAATCCCCGGCAACATTTAAAAATGCGCTTATAACCAGAAAATAAAGAGGTGTCTTGCTGTCACCGAGAGCTCTTAGTGTATTCGCAAGAAAATTATATACAAAAGTAAAAATAAGTCCAAGGAACACAACTCTTAAATATATTGCCGCACTTCCTATTATCTCCTCCGGCGAATTTATAAGCCGCAATATCGGCACAGCCAGAACAATCATGAAAAATGCTATAAGCATTGAGAAAATCAATCCACCTATAAGAGTAGTACTTATCTGTTTCTCAAGATTCTTCATATCCTTGGCACCGTACAAGGTACTCATAAGTATACCCGCACCCATGCACATACCACTGATAAAAAGTATAGCCATATTCATTATAGGGCCGGCAGTGCCCACCGCAGCCAATGCTCCATCCCCCACAAACTGTCCAACAATTATAGAATCCGTAGCATTATATAAAATCTGAAACAGATTTCCGAGTATAAGCGGTATCGCAAATGCTGTCATCTGTGGCATTATTCTGCCTTTTGTCATATCCTTTGCCATAATATATTCCTCTTACTGTTTTCTTTTTGCCGAATCTAGTTTTCCTTTTATCTTATCCATACTGTCTACAAAGATAAGTATATCTGCCACAACTTTATACAGCTCCGGCGGAATCGTATCACCGATTTCAAGGCGCATAAGAGTATCTGACAGCTCACTGTCCTCATACAGCGGTACATCGTTTTCCTTGGCTGTCTCAATAATCTTATCTGCCACATATCCTCTTCCGGCTGCAACAATGGTAGGTGCTGTTGTACCCGGTTCGTAGGTAAGTGCTATCGCCTGTCTGTTTCTGAAATCATCCTTTTCACTCATGCTGACACCTCATCTCCACGACATATTTTCTAGGCTTTCATGTCAAACCTGAAGCGCTTAACATCATTTACAGGAAGTGCTGGAGCAAGTACCTCTCTTGTAAAATCAAAGCCTGTTCCATCCTCTTTTTCTGATATATTTACTGAAACATTATATCCGTCATCATTAAGCTTTTTTGTAAGCTGTTCCATATTAGCTTCAAGAAAATCGAGTACATTTTCATCCTCGACCTTAAAGTTGGTTGACACACTGCTGCCTTTAAGAGTCACATATATATCAAGCGCCCCAAGATGTTCCATATCAAGATGCAGAAATGCCTTTACAGTATCATCATCACTGTCTTTTCCTCTGTTCCTGCGGTACACATATAGTTCCCCTTCACCATGCTCGCCGATATTTTTAATCGGTACCTGTACAGCAGCCATGAACTGGTTCATGTTGTTTAAAAATTCCATATTATTATTCATCTGTGATGCTGAGTTAGCAAGAGCTGTATTCTGGGTTGATGCTGCATATTCAGAGATGGAATTAAGCTTGTTAAGTGTTTTTGCAATATGCTCCTTCACTGCTTCACTATCCGCTGTATCCGTCATTTTCATGCTCATGCTGTCACGGACAAGCTCATTCAAAAGCTTAGATACCTTATCTCCCTTTAATAGACTGTGCATCTTATCCTTAAGTAATGGCTCATTTTCAAGCTCCTGTGTCAGCTTCGCTAAGTCATTCAAAAAATCTGCAAGCTTATCAGACTGCATAATTCCACCCGGCAGCTTGATATTCTTTCCTGTCATGGCATTATAGTTATCAACAAGCTTTCCAAGAGTACTCCTGACATCATCCATCATTTTCTTCTGCACTGCATCGGCTGTGCTCTCCGGCTGCGTTTTGTCAGCCGGAGACGCATTGCCATCAATATTCTTATTATTGCCATTTATATCATTAGTATTTTTACCATCCGCGTTAATACCGTTAGCGTCATCGCTTATTTTTCCATTGACATCCTCTGATTCCGAGCCGCCTGAAGCATGTAAAATGTCATCGGCAACAAGCTTCACTGTATCCGACAAATCTTTTCCTGTATTAACTGAGGCGGACAATTTCTCCCCAAGCTCTAAAATATCTGCCTGCATCGCACCATTATATTGCTTATAATTCCTGTATGCGCTCAGATTCTCATCAGTAATCTCAATACCCATTCTCTTTAGAGCAATTATGTCACTTATATCAGCATCCTTATGAAGCGATATTTCCTTCACCATATCAAGAAGTGCATCACGTCCTATCGGCATGCCATTGTGCATAAGCTCAAGAACCATTTCACGGTTTCTTATTGTCGGAGCAATTCCGGCAGCATTAAGCGATCTGTTGACCATCGCTGTCTCAAATGCCGTCTCCTGCATTGTCATAGCCTTAAGAACTATGCTGTCACCTGTATTATCCTGCAAAATAAAGCTTGCCCTGTCACCGATATTGTAAGCCGAGCTGTTAAGCAATGTCGCTGTAAACGACTGTCCTCCATCGAGCGTTATTGTCACCTGTTCACCGTTAACATCCGTTATATTGGCTGAAAAGGTCGCACCGCTTGCAAGTGAACGAAGAATCGTAAGTGCCTGATTAGTCTGCTGCGAACCGTTTATCGTCACTGTGGGCTGTGTACTATGTATATTCGGATGTACATTGATATTGATTGATGTATTTCCACTAGCCATGTGACCCATATTTATATTCATAGCACACCTCCGCATTTTACCTGATATAATTTAATATGAAACCGGTCTGATTTAACCACTATATATTCTATGTCAATGATATCCGCAATCTGCTTCTTCGCATATAAAATAATGGCAATGAATTCTCTCTTATTCTTCTATAAAATTCTTTATAAAAGTCTTTCTATGTATCGGACATGCCCCATGCTCCTTGATTGCTGCAATATGAGCCTTAGAACCGTAGCCTTTGTTAGACGCAAACCCGTATTCAGGATACATTTTGTCATATTCATACATCAGCCTGTCCCTTGTTACCTTTGCAATTATACTGGCTGACGCAATCGAAAGGCTCTTAGCATCACCTTTGATAATTGAAATCTGCTTCATGGTAAGCTGTGGGATGATAACAGCATCATTTAAAAGCAAATCCGGCTGCGGCGTAAGCTGCGACACCGCATCACGCATTGCTTCATAGTCTGCCTGAAGGATATTAATCTCATCTATTCTCTCTGGCGATGCTATACCGACACCAACGCTTACAGCTTCTCTCATTATGACATCATAAAGCTCCTCTCTCTTCTTTTCCGAGAGCTGCTTAGAGTCATTGACATACAGAAGCCTCGCATCCTTAGGAAGTATAACGGCTGCAGCAACTACCGGCCCTGCGAGCGGACCACGTCCTGCCTCATCTATACCGCATATATTTGAATACATGCTGTATTCCTTTTCAAATGCAAGCATGTTCTCAACGCGTTCGCGCTCCGCCTGAAGCATATCAAGCTGTTTTCTGTATTTCTCAACGAGCTTTATAATTCCGGCTTTATCAGAAGCCGCATACTCTGCAATCAATTCCTTTACAGTATTTTCATCGGCATCTTCAAACCTTTTTTTAACTGCACTGATTTTTTCTTCCATGATATTCCTCATCTCTGAACATTTTTCACACTATTCCTCATTTTCGAGCGTTTTATCTCGAGGAGGCGATGAGAAATCTGCGTAGGCGATTTCTCATCTGCCATCAAAGCAATTTGTTTTCGCACTAATGCTAATTATTCTGCTGTCCAGGTCTTTCAAGTGATACTCTTCCGAGCTTTCCGCTCCTGAAATCGTCAAAAAGAAGCTTTATCGCCTTCTCCTCGTCAGGCTCTCCGCCCTTTTTCATGCATGCTCTCGCAACAGCGATATCCCTAAGCATCTCATGCGGTTCCTTACTCTCATCAACACCATACCTGTCTGTTAATCTGCTTGCATAAGTCCCACTCATGAATTTAATAAGTTCGTATGACAGCTCAGTCATATTGATAATCTGGTCATTTATCGAGCCTACAAGCGCAAGCCTTATTCCGACCTGTTCATCCGAAAACTTCGGCCAAAGGATTCCCGGTGTATCAAGAAGCTCCACATTCTTGTTAAGCCTTATCCACTGCTTGCCTTTTGTCACTCCCGGCATATTTCCCGTCTTGGCACAGTTGCGTCCTGCGTACGCATTTATGAATGTCGACTTGCCTACATTTGGTATTCCAACCACCATTGCCCTGATCGGGCGGTTTAATATTCCTCTTTTTCTGTCGCGCTCAATCTTCTCCTTACATGCCTCATTTATGACACCCTGAATTGACTTAAGACCGCTTCCGTTCTTAGCATTTATCTTAACAGCATGGATACCCTTCGCTTTAAAATATTCAACCCATGCATCATTAACTTTCTCATCGGCAAGGTCATGCTTGTTAAGTAGTATAAGCCTAGCTTTATTTTTACCGAGCTCATCTATGTCCGGATTGCGGCTCGACAACGGAAGTCTTGCATCCACAAGCTCAATTACCAAATCAATAAGCTTTATATCCTCCTGCATCATTCTCTTAGCCTTGGTCATATGACCCGGATACCACTGTATATTCATCAATACCTCCAAAATCTCATTCTATAAATCTATTTCACAAGTCCCATTCTGCCAAAAGGTGACGAGACAGCCCATATGCGTCCTATGATTGACGAATATTTAACATTCCCTACATTTGAAAAGCGGCTGTCCTCGCTGTTATTTCTGTTATCTCCAAGCACAAAATATTCATCATAACCAAGCGTGATTGGCTCTGATGCCAGTCCTGCATTATATATCTTCTCCGGTTCAATCGGATTTCCGTCATCGTCTTCCAATGAAAAACCATATATCACATCATCCTCAAGCGGGCTGCCGTCAATATACACTTCTCCATCCACTATCTGTACAGTCTCACCCGGAAGTCCTATAATCCGCTTGACATAATATTTTGACACATTAGCTATTGCCGGTTCAAAAACAATCACATCGTAGCGCTTAGGCTGCCCGAAACAATAACTGACTTTATCCACCAGCAGACTGTCATCATTTTCTAACGTAGGCTCCATCGAATGTCCTACAACTGTCGTCTTTCCAAGCATATACGTGGCAAGAATGAACGACAGACACACTACCATTGTTATATCAACTATCCATTTAAGAATTATCTCATGTACATGATACTTTTTCTCTCTGCGATAAACTTCAAACTCAGCCATAGACACCTCAATCTGCTTATTTTTTTCTTAATCGAAGAAAAGGGAATGCCACAATGACATTCCCTCTATGGTCATATTACATATAAAGTTATATTACTTTACAAGCTCCTTAACCTTAGCTGCCTTACCTACTCTGTCTCTTAAGTAGAATAACTTAGCTCTTCTTGCCTTACCTGTTCTTACAACCTCAATCTTCTCGATAGTTGGGGAATGTAATGGCCATGTTCTCTCAACGCCTACACCATTAGAAAGCTTTCTAACTGTGAAAGTCTCTCTTGAGCTGCCGCCCTGTCTCTTAAGTACTGTACCCTCGAATACCTGGATTCTCTCACGGTTACCTTCCTTAATCTTAGCTGATACTCTAACTGTATCACCTACGTTGAAACTTGCAACGGATTCCTTTAACTGAGCGTCTTCAATCTTCTTAATAATATCGTTCATTTGTGAGCCTCCTTAAAATTTTGATGTTCATCAATACCCTTTCGTACCAGAGGAACATCGAGCTATATTCACAACATTCGAAATTATAACACGATACAATGCAAAATGCAAGTATTATTTGCGTTATTTTTTCATTTCTTATCAAAGGACCTGATTCTTTTGATATAGCAGCCGTAAACCATAATCTTCATCAAATATTATCACTGTTTCTTTTTATTGCCTCCAAATAAGCCTTCTCTTTCTTAGAAAGCACCGCATCTTCAAGCAAATCCGGTCTTGCATTGTATGTGCGAAGTATCGACTGTTGTCTCCGCCATTCATCAACCTTGCCATGATGCCCCGACAAAAGCACATCCGGCACCTGCTTTCCCATGAACTCCACAGGTCTTGTATACTGTGGATACTCTAAAAGATTATCATGAAAAGTCTCAAATTCCGCTGATACATCGTTATTTAACACTCCCGGCACATTTCGCGATATGGAATCAATCATAACCATCGCCGGAAGCTCCCCGCCTGTCAGAACATAATCACCGATGGAGACATTATCCGTCACAATCATCTCAAGCACGCGCTCATCGATGCCTTCATAATGCCCGCAGAGAAATATAAGATTATCTTCCTTTGCAAGCTCTCTGCTCATCTCATGGTCAAAACGTCTGCCCTGTGGTGTCATATATATCACTCTGACACTGCCCTGCATATCTTTTCTGACATGCTCATAAGCCTTATATACCGGCTCAGGCTGCATGACCATCCCGGCACCTCCGCCATAAGGATAATCGTCCACCTTCATATGCTTGTTCGTGGAAAAATCCCTAATATTCGTTGCACCAATCTTTATTATATTATTCTCGACAGCTCTTCCTATTATGCTTGTGTTAAGTCCATTAAGCACCATCTCCGGAAAAAGCGTAAGCACATGAAAATTAATCATAAGTCAAGCAATCCATCCATGACATGAACTGTCATGGTATTTTCCTCCAAATTGACATTTAACACACATTGAGCAATAGCAGGAAGAAGCACTTCTTTTCCTTCCTTTGTCTTAACAACATAGACATCATTAGCACCTGTCTGAATGACATCAGTAAGCTCGCCGAGTTTCTCTCCTTCATCCGTGATGACATCAAGGCCAATCATGTCACAGACAAAATATTCATCCTCATCTAATTCAACGGCATTTTCCCTTGTAACCCAGAGAGAACAGCCTCTGTATTTTTCAACATCATTAATATTATTAATACCCTTAAATTTAAGGATAACCATATTCTTAAAATATTTCACACCTGCTACCGTGAGATTAAGCTTCTCTCTACCGGTATCCAATATAACGTCCTTAAGATAATCAAATCTGGTGACATCATCTGTTGTCGGAAACACCTTAACCTCACCGGCAATTCCATGTGTTGACGATATGACACCAACCTGCAATAAATCCTGCATTGTAACCTCCCATATATTCAAACACTAACACTATAATAACGAATTTTCTCATGCATACGCACTCCGAAAATTCTAACAGCCATTCGCATTCCATATGTTCAGCCAAGCCGAACTATTGCTTGCTCATGTCTGTTTGTTCATCAAATTGAAAAGCCTCTTTGTCTGCAAGCAGCCACACAGTTTTTCAACTTGATAAACTTATTATATAAAAAGAATATGCCGGGTATAACCCGGCACAAAAAAGGCATTATTACATTATATCAACGATAACCTTCTTATCTTCCTTTGTCGCCGCTGCTTTAACAACTGCGCGGATTGACTTAGCAATTCGGCCCTGTTTGCCGATAACCTTGCCAGTGTCAGATGGGGCAACTTTTAACTCGAGGACAATGGCTTTTTCCTTAACGGTCTCAGTCACAACGACCTCGTCAGGATTGTCTACAAGTGCTTTCGCAATTACTTCAACCAATTCCTTCATGTCACACCTCCAACTAATTACTTCTCAATACCAGCGAGCTTGAAAATCTTGCTGACAACCTCTGTTGGCTGAGCACCGCTTGCTAACCACTTCTTTGCTAACTCCTCGTTAACATTGTAAGTGCTAGGATCGTTATTAGGATCGTATGTTCCGATCTCCTCGATGAATCTACCATCTCTTGGGGATCTTGAATCAGCAACGATGATTCTATAGAAAGGAGCCTTCTTCTGTCCCATTCTTCTTAATCTGATCTTAACTGCCATTTGTATTTCACCTCCTTGGAAATTTTCTAAAATATGTTAAAAAGGAAGTCTGAACTTACCTCTTTTACCACCTTTACCGCCGAGCATTCCCGGCATCTGCTTCATCATCTTCTTCATCTGTTCCTGCTGCTTCACAAGACGATTGACTTCAGCTATATCAACTCCTGCACCCTTTGCAATTCGATTCTTGCGTGAGGGATTAAGAAGTGACGGATTACGTCTCTCCTGCGGTGTCATTGAAAGAATGATAGCTTCGACACGACCAAGAGCACTCTCATCAATCGCATCCATATTGACATTCTTCATCTGACTGCCAAAACCCATGCCCGGAAGCATATTTAAGATACTACCAATGCCTCCCATGTTCTTGACCTGCTTCATTGACTCAAGATAATCCTCGAAATCAAACTCTGCTTTGCGTAGCTTCTGCTCCATCTCCTTGGCTTTTTCTTCATCAATCTGATTCTGAGCCTTCTCAATGAGTGTGAGCACATCGCCCATTCCAAGGATTCGTGATGCCATTCTGTCCGGATAAAACTGCTCCAGATCAGAAAGCTTCTCACCCATACCAACATATAATATAGGCTTACCGGTCACTGCTTTAATCGAAAGTGCCGCACCGCCTCTGGTATCGCCATCGAGCTTAGTAATGATTACACCGTCTATACCGACTTCATCATTGAAATGCGAAGCCACATTGACAGCATCCTGTCCTGTCATGGCATCAACAACAAGAATACTCTGATGCACATCGACAACCGACTTAATCTCTCTAAGCTCAGCCATCATCTCTTCATCTACGTGAAGACGTCCGGCTGTATCTAATATTACGACATTATTGCCATTCTTCTCTGCATGAGCGACAGCAGCCTTCGCAATATCTGCCGGCTTAATCTTATCACCCATTGAAAATACAGGCACGCCCTGTTTCTCACCGTTAATCTCCAACTGCTTTATCGCAGCCGGTCTATATACATCGCAGGCAACAAGGAGAGGTCTTTTTCCTTTTCCCTTGAGTTTACCTGCTATCTTGGCAGTTGTCGTTGTCTTACCGGCACCCTGAAGACCCATCATCATAATGACTGTTATCGCCTGACCGCCCTGCAAATCAATCTCGGTAGTCTCAGAACCCATAAGTGATATAAGCTCTTCATTCACTATCTTGATAACCATCTGTCCCGGTGTCAAACTGTTGAGCACATCCTGACCAACTGCACGCTCCTGCACTGAGCTTATGAACTGCTTAACAACCTTAAAGCTGACATCAGCTTCAAGCAGCGCCATCTTAATCTCCTTAAGAGCAACCTTCACATCGGCTTCTGAAAGCCTTCCCTTGCCGCGGAGATTCTTAAATATATTCTGTAATTTATCGGATAAACTGTCAAATGCCACTCTGTAACCACCTTGTCCGGGCTGATGCCCATCTATCTGTCATCTGTCTGAGCGTCCCCTGCCGACAATCGGCTGTGTTCTACAGCTCATCTATAATTGCATTGGATATGGAATCAATCTTATCTACAAGCTTCTTGGCAACCTCTAAATCGTCAGCCGCTAAAACCTGCTTCGAATAATTGCTTATCTCGTTGACCTTCTCCTTAATCTTCATAAATCTCTCGATTAAGTGAAGTGTGCTCTCATAATCATTGAGAAGCTTGTCAACTCTCTTTAGCTGGTCATGAACACCCTGCCTGCTGATATCATGCTCCTTAGCAATCTCGCTTATGGAAAAATTATCAAATACATACTCCTCGTAAATCATCTTCTGATGAGATGTGAGAAGCTCACCGTAAAAATCATAAAGAAGTGTCTGCTCTACTATCTTTTCCATCTTCTCCATATTACTATCCATCTGATACTCTCCTAAGCGTCCTGCCTCAATCCTTTGGTAGGATACTACATATTTTTTTAGATGTCAAGTGTTTTTTCTTGACATTTTTATTTTTTTTGCACCTTGTCCGGTTTTATCAGCCGGCTTCACTGTGCGCATCATTCTTCATGCTTATTTTTCTTATCACAAGAAGAACAGCGGTAAGAAGTGCGAGAGAACAGCCGAGCGTAAGCCACCAGTTCTTTGTAAAGCCTGCGAGCAGATAACCTACAATGCACACTGCCACTACAACAAATGCATACTGCATCTGTGTCTGCACATGATTAATGTGATTAGACTGTGCGCCTGAGCTTGACATAATAGTTGTATCCGATATCGGTGAGAGATGGTCACCGCACACGGCACCCGCAAGCACTGAGGACACTGCTATTATCATCATTTTCTGGTCAGACTCGGCAAACATATTTATCACTATCGGGACAAGAATGGCAAATGTGCCCCAGCTTGTCCCCGATGAAAAAGCAATAAAGATTGCAATACAGAAAATAACAAGCGGTATAAAATGCACAAGTCCAGAGCTTAAGTTTATAGAACTTCTCACAAACTCTCCTATACCAAGTGCATCCGTCATTCCTTTTAACGTCCATGCAAGAACCAGTATAAGAATGGCAGGCATCATAAGCTTTCCGCCCTCAGGAACAGAATTCATAAAATCCTTAAAACCGATAACACGTCTTGGCAGATACAATACAAGCAGAAATCCTATCGTCACAAGCCCTGCAAACACAAGTGATTCTGATGAGGAGCAGTTAGCGAAATTCTCGACAAGATTCTGCCCTCCGTTTAAATGTCCTGTCCATATCATCGCACCTATAGCTGTTCCAATCATCACAAGCATCGGCGCAATAAGGTCTATAACTTTTCCCTTTGCATATTTTCCTCCCTCAGTCGGATCTTTAATCTCCTGATTTTCAAATGCTTCTCCTCCTGATGTGAACAAATCTCCATGCGCTGCATTCCTTTCATGCTTCTTCATAAGTCCGAAATCGAAGCCTGCTATTGATGTGAACAAAACCATATACAATGTAAGAATGGCATATAAATTAAATGGAATTGTCGATATGAACATCTCAAAACCTGACATTGAACTGCTCTGCGGCACATAAGAATTTACTGCTGCCGCCCACGAAGATATAGGTGCTATAATACATATAGGTGCCGCTGTCGCATCGATTATATATGCCAATTTAGCGCGCGATATCTTATTTTTGTCAGTCACAGGTCTCATGACCGAACCGACTGTAAGACAGTTAAAATAATCATCCACAAAAATAAGGATACCAAGGAGCGATGTCGCAATAAGCGATGACCTCTTAGTCTTAAGTCTTGCCGATGCCCATTCGCCGTATGCTCTTGTTCCACCCGACTCCTGCATAAGCATAACAATCATTCCGAGCAGTATCATGAACATCAATATGGAAAAATCCACACTGTCAATCATCGTATTGTAAAATGTATCAAATGCTGCCCATGGATGAAAATCAGTAACAAGAAGCGCTCCCAATGCACATCCTGCAAACAGCGATATATACACCTCTTTTGTGAGCAATGCAAGCACAATGGCTATAATAGGCGGCATCAATGACCACCATGTTCCAATAAACATATCTTTTCTCCTCAACAGTATATTTCCGCCCGAATTGAAGCCAAAACATATTCCGGCATATGCTCTTTTAACTGATTGCCGGCCACCGGAAAACTGCCTCTATAGGACGCACTTGTAAAGTATAACATACACTCCATGAAAATGAAAAGCATTTTCAATTACAATAATCAAAAACCTTAATCCTCCTTCCGCTATCTAAAACGATTCTTTACAGAACAGCCCAGCCATGTTAAAATAATAACAATTAATGAAATTAACTGGGAATTGCATGATTTTGTGACAATATAGAATTTCTTGCAATTATCGGAACAGTATTTTAAGGAGGATACATATGACTGCAAAGGAATGCATAAAAGGCAGACGTTCAATCAGGGAGTTCAAGCCTGACGAGGTTTCACCGGAGCTTATCCGCGAACTTGTCGAGACTGCGAGCTATTCCCCCAGCTGGAAAAATACACAGATTGTAAGGTATGTCGCCGTCACCGGCGGGATCAAGGCAAAAATTGCCTCTGAGTGCACCGACAGCTGGAAAAAGAATGCAGACATAATAAACAATGCTCCCGTACTCATGGTTCAGTGCTTTGTAAAAGGACGCTCCGGCTTCGAACGCGACGGCTCCTACAGCACCGAGCGCGGCGATGGCTGGCAGATGTACGATGCCGGAATAAGTGCAGCCAACTTCTGCAACGCAGCTTACGAGGCTGGTCTTGGCAGCGTTATTCTCGGTATATTCGACTATAAAAAGGTGTCCAAGATACTCGGTCTTGAGGAAGGCAACGAAGCTGTAGCACTCATTCCTATAGGCTGCCCTGTTGATGTTCCGGAGGCACCGAGACGCAGGAGCGTAGACGAACTGCTAAGATTTATGTCATAAGATATTTTTTATAAAAGCCTAATCATGCAGGCACGAACGGCTTTTTGACCTTTTGCCCTGATATCATCATATTTTGATATTCTAATTTAATAATGAAATAACGAATCTGGTATTAAAAAATTTCAGTAATCTGAACATTTATTTAATACCAGATTTTTTATATAATCACCTCATCAAAAGTTTTCCAGACAAAAAGGAGGATTTAATCATGGGTGTATATGCAGTTACAGGCGGCTCAAGCGGAATAGGTGCTGCTGTTGTTGAATTACTTAAAAAGGATGGCAACGAAGTCATCAACATCGATTTAAAAAACGGAGATATCTGTGCTAATCTCGCAACCAGCGAAGGCAGACAGGCAGCTATCGATGGACTTTATGAGAGATGTCCCGACGGACTTGACGGAATCGTATGTAATGCGGGTGTATCCGGAAGCTGCGGTAATTATGAGCTTGTAATCTCTCTCAATTACTTCGGAACAGTCAAGCTTGCAAGAGGTGTATATGAACTTTTAAAGAAAAAGCATGGCAGTGTTGTTGTCACAGTATCTAACACTATCTCGCAGGGAACCGGCAGAATGGATATCGTTGACCTTCTCAATAACGTCGGCGATGAGAAGCGTATCAGAAGCATTGTCAGCACACTGGACACAACTAACCAGACTGTCGGACAGTCAATGTACATGGCAACCAAATACGCTCTTGCGCGCTGGGTAAGACGAATCTCTGCTTCATGGGCTGCAAACGGTGTCCGTGTAAACGCCGTTGCACCAGGAAACGTAAGAACAGCAATGACAGACAGCTTAAGTGATGCTGCAAAATATGCTGTAAGCGCACTTCCTATCCCTGTCCGCTACGGTTCCGATGCTCTTATGGATCCATCTGAAATCGCTGAATCAATGAAATTCTTACTTTCTGATGCCGCAAGAGGCGTAAATGGAATAATCCTTTTCACGGATGGAGGCACTGATGCACTCTTAAATTCCGAAAAAGTATATTAATATGGAGGGAAAACTATGAGACCGATTGAAAAATATATAGATGCATTAGTTAAATGTGACAACAAGGCACTCGCAGAAATCTTCGCACCCGAAGGAACCCTGCGCGATTACTGTCCTAACAGCACAGGCCGTCAGGAATATCATGTATACGGACGTGAAGCCATAGACATGTTCTTTAAAAACAAGTTCACATTCAGACAGTATCTTGTATCCAATGTAGAGATTGTCAATGACACTCAGGCTGAGTTTATCGCTTCCATCGGCGGGTACTATGTTATGGCTATTGCAACCGTAAGAAGAGTTGACGAAAATGGACTTATTGAACGTCTTACAGTAAGACCTAAGTAAATATAAATAGTTTTTTATCTTAACTTTACAATTTAATCCGATAAGATTTCCTTACATACACGATTTTCTAATGAAAAAACTTTCCATTACCTGATATATCTATTATCTATATCAGGTAAATGGAAAGTTTTTATTTTCTTAATATTTATACAGGGTAAAGCGGACATTCGCAATCCGCTTTCGCTACTTGCTCATGAACGCAGTCGCT
>OGFG01000059.1_pt1 | contig 115050 bp, 91 predicted proteins | sample 1570761 | NCBI WGS metagenome assembly OGFG01 (sample SAMEA2581938, study PRJEB24529) | metagenome | biome: Human gut stool | place: China | collected 2011
AAAAAGGAGTCGCCACCATGACGACTCCCGGATAGTTCTTGCTATCAGTATAGGCATAACCATGTTGCTGACGGGTTGCTCCTCTATAGAGTCCAGTCCATTTCCTCGTCTGACTACAACATAAAATTATTTTTTTTTGATATGAAATACAAAATAGTCTATTAACTTTGCATCATCACTTCTAAGGCAAACTGGTCTCAGACACACTCAGTGAAACACTACCTCACAGTTGAATTTATGCAGATGAATTAACTTTCTATTCATACCTTACATGTACTACCTCGCATAGCGAACAAATATTTTTATGCGTATCTGTTCTGTGAATATGATCAAATCCAATCTCTTTACTACAAGAAAAAGAAAACCTCAAAGTAAGTTTGCTAAAACGCCATTTTTTATAGAAAAACTTGTCTGAAGAACTTAAAAAGCTGTTTTTTATTTCTATATATGCTATTAAAATACTACTTTTGCATATTGGAATTTTATAAAACTTATGTTGTAGGTGGAAGAAAATGTAGTAGGTAACTATGTGATATATAATATATTATTGTCTTCTTAAGTCTGAAGCAAAGACTTATTTTAATTTGTGTAAATCAACAAACCAATAAATATAGAAAATTATGGCTTTAGCAATTACAGACGCAAATTTTGAAGAACTGGTAGCAACCGGCAAACCTATCGTTTTGGACTTCTGGGCTACCTGGTGTGGACCTTGCAAGAAAATCGGTCCGGATATCGAGGCATTGGCTACAGAATACGAAGGCCAGGCTATCATCGGCAAGTGCGATGTAGAGGAAAATGACGATCTGGCTACCCGTTTCGGTATCCGTAACGTGCCTACCGTACTTTTCATCAAGAACGGTGAAGTAGTAGACAAGCAGGTCGGTGCTGCTCCGAAGGCTACCTTCGAAGAAAAACTCAAGGCTATTCTTTAATTTCGTTTCTTATGGGAGATTTTGAACAGGACTTGCTGCAAGACGCCGCTGACGATGCACGCACAGTCGAATTCATCAAGAATTATCTGCCACAGGACGTCAAGGGAAAGTTTACAGACGATGAGTTGTATTATTTCCTGGATGTGATTGTGGACTATTACGCCACAAGCGGAGTGCTGGATGCCGCACCGGACGAGGAGGGATTCATCGACATCGATCTGGATGAGGTTGTGAAGTACGTGGTGGAACAGGCTCACAAGGACAAAATCGGCGACTTCGATCCCGAAGATGTATTGTGGGTAGTGCAGGGAGAGGCTGAATTCAGTGATTCTCTCGACGAAGAGGAATAAATAAATAATCAAAAAAGGTGCGTTCGCAGATGGTATGACCATCGGAACGCACCTTTTTTGATTTTGTGTGCTGAAACCGGTTTAGAAGCGGATCACGCGCGAACCGTCTTCGGCTTCTTCGATTTCTACCTTCACGGCATTGCCCGGAAGTACCTCTTCGATCAGTTCCGGCCATTCGATGAAGCACAGCGCGCCGCTGTAGAAATAGTCTTCATACCCCATGTCGTACACCTCTTCGAGTTTCTTGATACGGTAGAAGTCGAAATGATAAATCAGTTCGCCGGTTTCAGAGCGGTACTCGTTGACAATGGCGAAAGTCGGTGAGTTGATCACATCCTCCACACCCAGGCATTCGCACACCGCCTTGATGAAAGTGGTTTTTCCGGCTCCCATCTTGCCGTAGAAGGCAAAAACGGTGTTGTCGCCCATTTCGCGGATAAAGGTGCGTGCCGCTTCGTGTATCTCTTCCAATGATTGAATCTTGATTTCCATAATGCTTGTTTATTTGATTGGTTTATCGTTTTTTTCCTTTTAATGTAATCAGCGGCACCAGCATTTCCTCCATGGAGATTCCTCCGTGCTGGAAGGTGTCGCGATAGTAAGACACATAATAATTATAGTTGTTGGGATAGGCAAAGAAATAATTGCCCGTGGCAAAAATGTACGTTGTGCTCAGGTTGGGCGAGGGGAGCTGCAACTTCTGCGGGTCCTTGACTTCGTACACATCACGCGCCTGATAACTCAGGTTCTTGCCAAGTTTATAGCGCAGGTTCGTGTTCGTATTACGGTCGCCCACCACCTTGGTAGGGTTGCCCACGCGGATGCTTCCGTGGTCGGTGGTGATGACCACCGTATAGTCGCTGGCAGCCAGCAGACGGAACAGTTCGCGCACCGGAGAATGCTTGAACCAGCTGGAAGTGATGCTGCGGTAGGCCGCCTCGTTCGAAGCCAGCTCGCGCACCATACGCGACTCCGTACGGGCATGCGAGAGCATGTCGATAAAGTTCAGTACCACCACATTCAGGTCCTGATGCTCCAGCTGACGGAACTGGGCATTCAGTTTCTCCAGTCCGGCCGACTCATTGATTTTATGATAGCTGAACGATTTTCGGATGCGGTAACGCTCCAGATGCGCGGCGATGAGTGCCTCTTCGTTCAGATTCTTTCCTTCCTCTTCGTCCTCATCCACCCACAGATCGGGATACATACGGGCAATTTGCAGAGGCATCAGTCCCGAGAACAGGGCATTGCGGGCATATTGTGTTGCCGTGGGCAGAATGCTGCAATAAAGCTGTTCGTCGATGAGGAAACTGTCTGAAATCTCCGAGCAGATGGTTTTCCACTGGTCGAAGCGCAGGTTGTCGAAAACAAGCAGAAACACCTTCTCATCCCGCTTCAGGGCGGGGAACACAGCTGTCTTGAACAGATCCGTGCTCAGTACCGGACGGTCGTCTCCTGTAAGCCAGTCCTCATAATGTTTTTTGATGAAGCGGGCAAACATCTGGTTGGCTTCCTGTTTCTGCATGCACAGCATCTCATACATGCTGCTGTCTGCTTCGGAGAGCGCCAGTTCCCAATACACCAGATCCTTGTAGACCTCCTTCCAGTCCTCCAGGGTGAGCGAATCGTTGATGCGCATGCCAATGCGCCCGAATTCCTGCTGATAGGAAGTCTGCGTCACCTCCGATACGATTTCCTTTTTATGGATATTCTTTTTCAGGGTCAGCAGAATCTGGGTAGGATTTACCGGCTTGATCAGATAGTCGGCAATCTTGGCTCCGATGGCCTGGTCCATGATGTTCTCCTCCTCGCTTTTCGTCACCATGACTACGGGCGTGGAAGGGGAAATCAGTTTGATGCGCGACAAGGTTTCCAGACCGCTGAGGCCCGGCATGTTCTCGTCGAGCAGGATGAGGTCAAAGGTCGTGTCCTTGCAGCAGTCCAGAGCATCCTGGCCGTTGGACACCGTGGTGACCTGATAACCTTTCTTTTCCAGATAAATGATGTGGGCTTTCAGAAGTTCTATCTCATCGTCCACCCACAGCAGGGAACCGTTATTCATATCCATTCACTTTTTCTCGGTTAATAATCATAGCCATATTCGTCCTCGTTGTACTTGTCCTCGGTCTCGCCGTTTTCCGTTCCCGGGAAGTCCTCCTCGGTGCGGATACGGATTTCCGACGGTTCGTCCAGGCGCAAGTCCTCCTTGATCTGGAGCGGAGCGAAATGCTTTTCGTAGAAGGTGGCATAATCGTCGAAGCTGAAGGCCTTGCCCAGTAGTTTCAGATTCTCTTCGGAAATGAGGATGACGCGCACCTTCTTGAGAATCTCCGACATGGTCGGATTGGTATAGAGTTTTTGCGTATAGGCATGTGCCTCGTCGAAGCTGAGGAATCCGCGCACGATCATTTCGCCGATCTCGTTGTCTTCGGTCACCTCGATATCGAAGTTACGCACCAGGAAGCTGCTGAAGTTATAGCGTGCCAGCTCATAGAGCAGGCGGTCCTCGTTGAGGCTGTTCTTCGGATAAGCCATAAGGAACACAAAGTTGCAGTAGCGTTCGGTAGAGAGCGTGTCCTGTCCGCCTGTGGAATCTGCAGCCAGCGCCATACCGCGGCGGCTCCAGATGCTTCCGGCATCGAACTTGCTGTTATTCAGTGCGCGTCCTTCTTCCACACCCTTGACGATGACCGAAGCCATTTCGGTAAGTTCCTCTTTCGGGTATTTCTGGATCAGTGTGCGCAGGGAAACCAGGAACGAGTCGCGCTCGCCGGTGTAGAGTTCACTCATCGCCTTCAGGTAAAGGAACTTCGGATAGTGCGCTCCTTCGGGGAAGTCGGTCTGCTCCTTGCGGAAGTTCTCCAGCACGGCGGCATAGTTGTTTGCTTCATACAGACCGTAGGTGGCGGCATAAAGCGAATCTTCCAATATTCTTCCCTTGCGTGCGAAAAGCTCGTAGTTCGGGTTGGCCAAGGTCTGCGCAAAGCGATTCTGCGGATATTCGGCAATGAGCTTCTGGCGATACACTTCCGCTTCTTCCGGGCGGTTCATGCGGCGGTAGAGCAGGAAGAGCTGATAATACAGCATATCCATTTCCACATAATCCGGATAATCATTCAGTGCCCGCAGCAAGGTGCGCTGTGCCAGCGGATAATTGTTCAGATCCACCATTTCGATGACACCTGCCTGATACAGACCGTCGCCGATGATGGCATCCGAAGCCGCTATCTGTTCCGGAGTGAACGGAATCTGTTTCAGATAGAATTCGCGCTTGTGCGGATCGTTGGCTGCCGAGTCGTTCAGTTCCTCCGTAGCGGTTTCCGTAGCAATGCTGTCCGTAGTTACCGAATCATTCTGTGCCGTATCTTCGTCGTAGTTATACTCTTCAAATTCATTATTGTTGGAAGTAGATTTGTCGCTGCGTCGCCAGTTGTCTTCCAGTTTGCGGCGTCCCCAGGTTCTCTGGAACTGGCTTTTACCCTGCTGCACCAGCATCGGGTTGTAGAAATACCAGCTGCCCCGGTCGGCACCCATGCCGCCGATACCCGTCTGATTGCCGGTCGGACCGGTGGTCTGCTGCGTGTTGCCGGTGGCTCCTGTTGCCGGCTGGTTATTGGCTGCATTCTGTTGCGCCTGCTCTTTGGCCTCTTCCTTTTCTTTCTTAATCAGCGCTTCAATTACCCGGTCGATGGCCGCGTTGCGCTCCTTTTCCGGCATGCGCGCCAGCTCCTGCAGACTGTCCTGAAGCTCTACGGCCGCCACGTGCGGAGCCAGAGCCTCCAATATTTTGGCCCGTCGCTCGCTTTCGGCAAAATCCTGATGCTCCTTGTCCAGAATACCGATCAGGTCGGCATAGCAGCGTTGCGCCTCGACATAATCTTCCATCTCCCAGTACAGCTGTGCCAGATGTAGCAATACATTGGCCTTGGCCACCCCGTTGCGGGTACTCTTCTGTGCGCCCTGCTCATAGGCGCTGATGCAGTGCACGGTATCCTGTACCGAGAGATACACATTACCCAGCGCGTAATAAATCTGGTCCAGATAATCCTTGTTTTTCTGGCTTTTCGCCATGCGGCGTAGTTTTTTCACCATTTGCTGGTACTGTCCTTTCGGCGACACCTCGCTCTGCTTCACCCGTGCGCTCAGCTCCAGTTCATAAGGCGGGTTGCTGCGGATCACCTTGCGCAAGGCATTATAAGCCAGTGCCGGTTCGCCGTTCAGCTCATAAACCTGAGCCAGCAGGTAGTTCAGACGGGCCTTCTGTTTCTTGCTCTTTTCATTTTTGATGGCCGAAATCAGATAAGGTACCGTTTCCTTATACTGGTGCGTCTGGATCAGATAATCGGCATACGACGCATCGCGCTCCCGGGTGCCGTATTTGGCCAGTGAATCCCGCTGGATGCGTGTAAACAGATTTTCGGCATCATAAGGCCAGTCCAGTTGCACGTAGCAGCGCGCCAGCCACGCATAGGCATCGGCCAGCACCTCGGGCTGTGTGGCATAGATCTGGGTGATATACTGAAAGGTAGAAGCCGCCTCGATGAACTGTCTCTGACGGAACTGCGCCTTGCCCATAAGCATCCACGCATGTTTCAGGAAAGGGTTGAACTCCTTGCGTGCCAGGTAAGCCTTGTCGGCCGCTGTCTTCTTTTTGTTTACATTGGTGGCCGGCCGCGTCTTGATGGAGTGCTGCTTGATGGCTTTCTCGCATTTCTCGATGGCCGTTTTGAAGCTACCCTCGCCGGTGGTGCTCGTTTTCTTGTTGCGCGAAATGAACATGGGGAGCAGCTCATTATAGTTGTCCACATGCGCTTTCTCCTGCTCCAGAACGCCCGACTTGTAGGCCTCGTTGCCGTTGTAGAACGTGTTGAACCGCGCCGTCATGGCATGGTAGAAGCGAGTTCCCGAAGTGTTTTTCTTCGTGGAGCAGGCTGCCAGTGCCAGAACCGCAGCGACAAAGACGATATGTAATGCTGTTTTTTTCAAGAGAATTGATATTGCTTTTTAATGAAAACCCAAAAATCAGGGATTTATTGCCTTTTTCCGGAGATTTAATGCCGATGCGGCCTTGCAGACCATATAAATCAGGATGGATACGAAGATGATCGACGCTCCCGACGGTATGTTATACTGATAGGAGAGGAACAGTCCTCCCAGACAGCTCAGGCTGCCGATGAACATAGACAATAAAATGATGTTGCGGTAGCTGTGCGTGAAAATATTAGCCGTGGTAGGCGGAATGGTCAGCAGCGACATCACCAGCACGATGCCCACCATGCGCAGTGTGGCCACGATGGTCAGGGCGATGAGTGCCATGAGGGCGTATTCAAAGAGCGTGACCGGCAAATGACGCGAACGGGCGAACTCGCTGTCGAAAGAGATGGCTACGATGCTTCGCAGAAACAGGGCGAAGAAAACGGCCACGATGACGGTGAGCACTCCCAACGCCCACAGGTCGGCCGTGGTGATGGTCAGGATATTGCCGAAGAGAAACGACGAGAGGTCGGGCATGAATCCCGGAGACAGGAAACTGCAAATGATACCGACGCTCATACCCAGTGTCCAGAATATGGCGATGGCCGAGTCCTCACGCATGTCGCGCTGCTTGCGGAACCACTGCACGCCGAATGCCGACAGTACGGCGAAGACTGCCGCAGCCAGTAGGGGCGGAAAACCGAAATAAACCCCCAGGCCCACACCGCCAAACGAAGCGTGCGTGATGCCGCCGCTGATAAACACCAGGCGGCGGGTAACGATGTACGTGCCGATCATGCCACACAGAATACTGGCCAGCAGACTGCCCAGCAGGGCATTCTGAAAAAATGTATATTGCAGTATTTCCATTATGACATGCGTCTTTCGCCCACGATGAGGAACACTTCGTCCTTGAGCACGTCCGGCAGCTCCACACCGCGCAACTGAAGGCTGCGCACCCATCCGGCCACTTCGTCGTCCTTCATCGTGTAGAGCACTTCGCGGAATTCCTCCACCTCCGTTTCTTCATACCGGTCGCCTTCGCGTCCGCGGAAGCGGTCCAGTTCCTCATCGTTGTAATATTCAATCTGTTTGCTGACAGCTGCCAGCAGACTTTCCTTCTCACACACCTCATGCTGTCCGCAGCACTCCTGATCCACCTGCTTCACTTCGGGCATCTTGTCCAGTTCTCCGCGCTCCACTTTGCGGCGCAGATAAAGGTTGTGGAAGAAACCGGCTATCAAAGCGATAACGGTCAGGGCCGCCAGGGCAATCAAACAATAAACTATAAACATGCTTCTGTTATTTTAAAACCTGCCTGTTGCAGGGTGTTCCAATACTGGGGATAAGATTTGCTCACTACGTGTGGATTGTTGATCCGCACTTCCGGCAGGACCAGAGCTGCCGGGGCAAAGGCCATCGCCATGCGGTGGTCCTCGTAGGTGTCAATGCCGCTCTGCTCGTCCTTCGGGCAACGTTCGCCGTTCCAGAACATTTCCGAGTCGTGTGCCTGCCCGATGACAAAGCCCAACTTGCCCATCTCGCGGATCAGTGCCGTAATACGGTCCGTTTCCTTGATCTTCAGACTCTGCAGGCCCTTGAAGTGGAACGGGATGCCCAGCAGGGAGCAAGTCACTACGAACGTCTGTGCCAAATCCGGCTGGTTGATGAAGTCGTGCTCCATGCGCGCTGTCGGCTCTCCCTGTTTGAAGAGGCGCACGGCAGTACTGCCATCGGCTAATGTGCGGAATTCTGTGCCCACGCCCAAGGTACGGAACAGTTCGGCCACATGGGAGTCGCCCTGCGCGCTGTCGGCAAACAGGCCCGGCAGCAGGATTTCTGCCTGCGGGTCGCGGCTCAGCGTCACCATCTGATACCAGTAGGAAGCGGCGCTCCAGTCGTTCTCGATGAGATAGTCCGTAGAGCGGTACGGTTGCGGGGCTACGGTGATTTCCTGTGCTCCCGTCCAGCGGGCGTCGGCACCGAAGTCGCGCATCATTTTCAATGTCAGATCAATATACGGGCGGGAGATGATGTCGCCCTGCAAGTGAAGCTGTAAGCCACGCTGCATGGTGGGACCGATCATCAGCAAGGCCGAGATATATTGTGAACTCACGTTACCCGGCAGTGCGATGCTTCCCCCCTCGAACGGTGCTCCCTGAATGTCGAGCGGCGGAAAACCTTCCTGCTCCACATAGCTGATTTTCGCACCCAAAGTGCGCAAGGCATCTACCAGAATGCCGATAGGGCGGTGCTTCATGCGCTCGGTACCCGTAATGATATGCTGTCCCGGAGTGACGGCCAGGTAGGCCGTGAGGAAGCGCATGGCTGTGCCTGCGGCGCCGATATCAATGGTTTGCGGCATCTCTTTCAGAGCCCGTACCATGACGTCCGTATCGTCGCATACTGAGATATTCTGCGGTGTCTGGTTATTGTGTCCTAAAGCGCTGATGATGAGCGCCCGGTTACTGATGCTTTTGCTGGCCGGCAGGGTTATGGTGCCGGTAAGTGTTTGTGGTGCTGTTATCTGATATTGCATGATTGATACTTCGAATATAACGATCTGTTTACGCATACAAAAGTAGGAATTTATTTGCATAATTCAAACAGAATATATATTTTTGCACTCGCAAAACGGGATGTAGCTCAGTCCGGTTAGAGTACTCGTCTGGGGGGCGAGTGGTCGCTGGTTCGAATCCAGTCATCCCGACAGAACGAAAACAGGCAGTGTCTAAGCTTAGACACTGCCTGTTTTCGTTCTATTCTTTTTATTGTAGCTTACAGAGCGCCGATAGCCCGTTTATAGTCAGCCTCATAGATTTTATATTGTGTTTTGGCTTCGATCAGATTGCTCTCTGCCTGTTGTTTTTGTGATTCGGCATCCAGTAAATCTGTCAATATGGCCATTGAAACCGAATAACGGTTTTCGGTTACACGGAGATTCTCTTGAGCTCGTTTCTGGGCCAGTTCCGCGGTTTGGACTAACCGGTAACCGTCGTTCAGGTTTTGCAGGGCCTGTTGTACTTCCAGTTCCAGCAGACGTTTGTTTTTCTGCATTTCCAGATTGGCATGTTCAGCCTCTAATTGTGCTTTTTTTACTTTCTTCAGTTTGGCGCCCCATTCAAAAAGCGGCACTTGAACCGAGAGCATCAGAGCTCCCAGACCGTCACGAAATTCTTCCGTGTAGGGCATTACCCCATTGGCCGTGGCGACACTTCCTTTCATCTTGATATTTCCGTAATAAGTGTAACCGGTAACCAGGCCCACGGTAGGAAGCATGTCTGCGCGTTTCATCTGTATTTGTTCGTGGGCGGCCTTTGCCTGTTGTTGCAGCAGATGCAACTCCGGACGGTTGCTGATGTCGGCATGCAGTTTTTCGGGAGCTGAAATGTGAATGGCGGTATCGGCTGGTTCTATCTGTATATCCGGGTTCAGACCGAGCAGCCGGCATAAGGACAGGCGGCACAGATTGGCTCCTCCCCGTGCTTTCTGCAGTTGATAACTGATTTCGCTCCGTTTCGATTCGATGCGCAGCAGGGCATCATCGGTGGCAAATCCTGCCTGAACCGAAGTTTCCACCTGGCGATATAAAGAATCCATCTGCGCATGATATGCTTCTAACATACGAACCTTGCTTTTAACGGCAATGAGTGTCCAATACGCGTTTTCCGCTTCAAGAATAACTTCAGCTTGTGTCAAACGAACCTGTTCCCGGGCAGCCTGTTCGCCAATCCGCGCCAACCGTTGTCCGGTTCGTATCTTGCCTCCGGCATACAGAGGCTGGGTCAGGCTGATGCCGGCCATATACATGCCGCGCATCTGCAGTTTCATGCCCATCATGTCCATATCCGGAAATATATAGGTACCGGTAGCCGAGCCATCCAGTTTCGGAAGATAAGCTGCAGCAGCGATCTTTTGGTCTAATTCTGCCTGCTGCAGTTTGTTGCCGGCCTGTTGCAGGGTTTCACTTTGCTGCAAAGCCTGTTTCCGGCAATCGTCCAGCGACAGAGAGAGGGTTTCCTGTGCCTGCAAACAGGGACAGAAGGTCAGCACTGCCGTGAGTAGCAGTGCTGTTTTTTTTAGATATATGCTGTTCATAATCATTGTTCTTATTCAGTTTTTTGAATGCGGAAAAGTACCGTATAGAATATGGGAAGCAAAATAAGGGTTATGAGCGTGCCGACTGCCAGTCCCCCCATAATGGTGATGGACATGGAACTGTACATCGGGTCGGAAAGTAGAGGAATCATACCCACAATGGTGGTCAGTGATGCCATGAGTACCGGGCGTACGCGTGACACCGTAGCTTCTATCACGGCTTTATAGGGTGATAAATTCTCTTCTTTCTGCAAGCGTCCGATTTCGTCAACCAGCACAATGGCGTTTTTAACCATCATGCCGATAAGTCCCATCATACCGATAATAGCCATGAAGGTCATGGGCTGTCCTGTTGCCAGCAATGAAGGCACAATGCCGCAGAACACGAACGGGAAGCAGATCAGAATCAGGATCACCTTGCGCCAGCTGTTGAACAATAGCAATAGAATGGCCAGAATCAAAAAGATGGTGATGGGCACGAATTTCATCAGGTTGCCGATAGCTTCACCCTGTACTTCTCCTTCGCCCACCCAGCGCATGTGATAACCGTCGGGCAGATGAATGGCCTCTATGTCTTTCTGAATTTCCGATACGACCTTTGCCGGGGTAGCTTCGTCCATATCGGGGTTCGGGTCGCATTCTGCCTCGATTACCCGTTGTCCGTTGAGACGCAGTACGACATCTTCATCCCATTGCAACTTGATGCCGGGCGATACCTGGCTCAGCGGTATGGCCCGAAACATACCGTCCTGGATTTCTTCCAGATTTCCTCCACCGGCCAGAGCTGATGTCAGCTTGTCTTCCGGCAAGTGCATATTCATTGTGCTCCACACCGGGATATCGTTCAGATTCCGGATACGGCTTCCGTCCGCGTTGCGCATCTGCAGATTGATCAGTACGGGTCTGTCCTGTTCCTGAAGAACTCCGACCGTCATGCCGTCCGTGGCTGCCATCAGGGCATTGGCCACATCACCGCGTCCCACTCCGGCGCGCAGCGCGTCTTCGGGTACATACTGTGCCACGAGCGCCTTTCCCGAAGGTTTCCAGTTGTTCTGTACCGAGTAGCGGTCTACGTAAGGGCAGCGTCGCATGATGTCCTCGGCCTGCCGGCTCAGTTGTCGTAATACTGCCGGATCCGGTCCGGAAAACTCCACCTCCACGGTATGCGAGGTAGCGATGGAGAAATTGTATTTACGCAGACGGATATAGGCGTCGGGATATTGCTCCCGGAGCATGCGGCGCACTTCGGGAATCTGTTTGAGTACCGTGTCATAGTCCTTGCAGTCTACAATCAGTTCTCCATAGCAGTCGCCGCCGTTGGTCATCGGGCGTACCAGGCAGTAATGGGCCGGTGCGCTTCCCTGACTTACTGACACCCGTTCCACATCGGACCGTCCGGACAGTTTGGCACTCATTTCCAGCAGGCGGTCGCGCACTTCGTCGGCATTGGTATCTGCCGGGAAAAAGCATTCAACCACATATTGCTTGTAATCAAAGTCAGAGAAGAAGAGATTCTTGACACGGGTCATTCCGAAGAAGCATAGCAGCAGAACGGCGAAAGTCACGACGATAGTACTCCGTTTATGTCCGATCAGGAAGGAAATGCTTCGGCGGATAAAGGCGTGCATCGGAGAGTTCATGACCGATGTCTGTTCCGTTATGGCTTTCTTTTCACGTACAGGCAGCCATGCCCGGGCACAAACAGGCACCTGAACCAGAGCCAGCGCCCAGCTGGCTAACAGGCTTACGCAGAGCACCAGAAACAGGTCGCCGGAGTATTCTCCGGCCGAATCGGGCGACAGGTAGACACACAGGAAGGTTGAGGCGGCAATGATGGTGGCGCCCAGCAGAGGCCAGGCTGTGTTCTTTCCGATGCGATAGAAGTAGGTTTTCGGACTCATGCCCCTTTTCTTGTCAATCAGAATGCCGTCCATAATCACTACAGCATTGTCAACCAGCATACCCATGGCCACAATGAAGGCTCCTAAGGATATGCGTTGCAGGGTGGTGCCACACATCAGCAGGATGGGGAAAGATACGGCTACCGTAAGTATCAGTCCGAAGCCGATAATCAGTCCGCTGCGGAATCCCATTGTGAAAATCAGTACCAGCACGACAATCAGCACCGACTCCAGAAGATTCCACATAAAGGATGAAATCGCGTCGTCCACCTTGTCGGGTTGGAAAAATATCTTTTCGGTCTGCATTCCGGCCGGTACGTTTTTCATGGCTTCTGCCAGTCGGGCGTCTACTGCCTTGCCGACATCGGGTACAATGGCCGATGATTCCAGAGCGATGCAAATGGCCAGGGCCGGTTTGCCTTCTACGAAGAAACCGTTGCGTTGCGGTTCCGGGAAACCGCGTTCTACCCGGGCAATATCTCCCAGTCGCACAGTCTTTCCGCCGGAAGTCTGCACCAACAGATTGCGTATATCTTCTTCGTTCTTCACGGCATCGTCCACGTATAAGGCAATGCGTTCCGTTCCTTGATTGTATTTTCCTGCATTTACTGTCGAGCCTACCGACTGGAGTACGGCCATGATTTGAGTCGGAAGCAGGCCGTTACGGGATATCTGTTCTTTGGACAGTGTGATGTTAATTACCTCGTCGCGGTTTCCGGCTATATTGATTCGTTTCACCCCTTTTACCTGTTGCAGTTCCCGGCGCAGATATTTGGCGTACCGATACATTTCCGGATAGCTGTATCCGTCGGCTGTAAATGCATAGAAGATACCGTATACGTCCATCATATCATCGATGACTATAGGATCGGAGCATCCTTGTGGCAGCCGGATGGAAGCATCGCTGACCTTGCGTCTTAGCAAGTCGAAGTGCTGTTCCAGGTCCTTGTTCAGCACTGTCATCTGAAATTCTACGGTAAACAGGGCCATGCTGTTCTGACATTCTGTTTTTACCTTGTTTACATTTGGCAGGGCACGGAGCTCATCTTCCATCATCAACGCTACCTTCTGTTCTATTTCGTGCGCACTGGCTCCAGGATACGACACCACGACCATAGCCTGTTTGGCCGATACTGCCGGATCTTCCAATTTGGGCATCTGTAGAAATGACAGTATTCCGGCAATGAGAATGGCCGTCATGAACGACCAGAACAACATGGGTCGTTTCATGAAATATTCGGTTACCTTCATGTTCATTATAGCAGTCCTCCAACATTTGTTTCGCTCGGTTTTTCCAATACTTTTACTTTTTCACCCGGTTGCAGTGCGTGTACACCGGCACGCACAATCTGTTCGTTGCCTTTCAGTCCTTCGGTTACGATAACCCGGTCGCCCCGTATTTCGTCAGCGACGGTTATTGGTCGTTGCTCTACGGTTGAGTCTGGTCGCAACACCCAAACACAAGTTTGCTTTCCATTACGGAATATGGCGCTTAACGGTAGGGTCAGTCTGTTTTCCTGATCGGAGGACGCTGCAATGCGAAGACGTACTTCAATATTCATCCCCGCGGTAATGGTCTGCTCGGGTTTACGGTCGAAAGCCAGACGCAACCGGTACAGTTGGTTGCCGTCGGCCTGAGGCAAAAGGCTTAGTAATCTCATCGGCCATTCGTGACTCTGCTCTGTTCCGTCCAGATGGCAGGAATATTCTGTCACTTGATCACGCATGAGATAAGTTTCTGCGGGAATATCCGTGACCACTTCCATTTGCGAAGTATTCATCAGCGACAGTACGGCCGTTCCCGCATCGACCATTTCGGCCGGTGAGAAATTTACCGACTGTACATATCCGTCCGTCGGCGCATATAAGCGGGTATAGGCTATCTGGTTCCGCTTGCTTTGCAACTGTACTTTTAATTGCCGTAGCCCGGCTTCGGCCTTTTCATAATCATTGGCAGAAAGACTATGCTGCTCGAATAAGATTCTGCTTCTGTCCACTTCGTCCTTGACCTGGTCATATTGGATTTGCAATGCCTCAACCCCCAGACGATAATCCTTATCGTCCAGTTGGGCAACCAATTGTCCCTGGCGTACGAAGTCGCCTTCCTGAACATAGATCTTACTGATTTGTCCGGCCACTTTAAAGCCCAGATTTATGGTTTGGGCTTCGTATACCCGTCCGGAATATGTCTTTACGGTGGTCTTTTCTGCGTGTGTCGGTTGGGTAAGCAGCACGCTGCGTCGTTGTGTTTCGGGTTGTTCCGTTTTTTTACAGGCGGTTAGTAGTGTGAATGCGATTAGTGCCGCGCACGGAATAAAGTCTTTTCTTATCTTCATAACTGGAACTTTAATTTTTTACATCTGCAAATTTGCTGAATCTCTTCAGATAAAGCATTTCCCAATAGGTGTATAAACTGTCCAAAAGGATGGATTGTTTTTAGAATATTCAGAAAAAAGGCCTATTTTTGTTCTAAAGGATAAATTCTGAAAAGTATGAACCATTCCAAGAAGACAACATCTGCATTTCAGCATCTGAATCTGATAAATCTTTCTGTTTTGAAAGAGGCGGTGCATTTGAACAATGAACTGATACTTATAGATAACTTTAATTTTGCGAGTACATCTGACGATGAATCTCTGTTTTTTACCCAATATCCGGTAAAGCTGTCGTTTACGGTAGTTATCATTGTTTTCTCCGGTTCTATGCATTATCGTATAAATCTGGAGGAGCTTTGGGCTTATTCCAATGATCTGATAACGGTACAGAAGGGGGCTATCGGCGAATTCCTGCATTCCAGTCCGGATTTGCAAGTGGCCGTGATCGCTTTCAGTAATGAGCTTTTTCACATGAACGATCATCTGGAGGTGGCCATGAAGATGCAGCAGATGCTTTATGAAAATCCAGTAAAACATCTCTCGGGTGAAAGCCTGAAAGAAATACGTATGGTTTATGAGTTGATGAAAAAGAAGATCATTGAAAACGATAATCCGTTTCGAAAAGAAATTCTTCAAGGATATGTCCGGGCTTTGATGTATACCATTCTGCATAAGTTATTAGAGACATTGCAACAGGTTTCGGCGTATATCCAAAATAATCGGCAGCATGAAATATACATGCAGTTTATTCGTGAAGTGCAGCGGAGTTATCAGAAGGAACGCAGTGTAGCTTATTATGCCGATCGTCTTTGCATCACACCGAAATATCTTTCACAGACCGTGCAGAAAGCGAGTGGGCGGTTGGCCGGGGAATGGATTTCCGAGTATGTCATTCTTGAGGCTAAGGCCCTCATCAAAAGTCATTGTTATACGATACAGCAAATCAGTGAAATGTTACATTTTCCGAATCCGTCTTTTTTCGGGAGATATTTCAAGAAGAAAGTCGGATGTACACCTAAAGCCTATCAGAAGAACATCAGATAGTGTTTTTCATGTTTTCTTTTTCATGCAGAACGCAGAGGCGTGGTTGTGTAATAAAAATCATCCCGATCATTTTCCAAAAACATCGAAATGTTTTGAAAATTTGGTCGGGATGATTTTTTTATGTGGTTCCGTTGTTTTTGGGGAATGCTTTGGACAGGCTGTTTTTTCTTACTCCTTCAGCTCATAGAACTTCACCCAGTCCACCTCCATGCGTACGGGGTATTCTGCCGGATTGGCCTTGCCAACCCAGCTGCCTTCAATCTGCATGTCGATGAGCAGATAGTAAGGAGTGCCGAAAGGATATTGCCCCTTTTTGTCTGTTTCAATGCGCGGATAAGTGAGCGTATGGCGGTCGTTGATGGAGAACACGATGCTGTCCGGCAGAATCTCCACGGCATACACATTGTAGCCATCCGGATCAATCCGGCCGATGCCTCCCGGACGCGGATTCTTTTTCTCGTTCAGTACGAAGGTATAATAGGAATGTACGGTCTGATAGGCGATACTGTCGTGATTCAGCCGTTCCATGATGTCAATTTCTCCGCCGTCGGGCCACTTGCCGTTTTCCGGCAGCATCCAGATGGCCGGCCATGCTCCTCGTGCCCCTTGCAGGCGGGCTTTGATTTCCACCTTGCCGTAAGTGAGTGTCTTTTTACCTTTGGTAAAGATACCTCCGGTGATATAGCGTGCCGTGTCTTCAGGGGCAATGCCCTCGTTTACTCTGCCGTAAAGGCGGGCGGTGCCTTGTTTCACTTCATACAGACTGGGGTGTGCCGACATGTGACGGTTCCAGTCGGAGCCTCCTCTCGGAATCTTGCTCCAATATTTTTCGTTAATGCTCCGTCCGCGGAAATTCTCTTTCCATACGAGTTTGTAGTCGGGTTGTTGCGCGTTTAGCGGACTGTATGCAAGGAAGCAGAGGGCTAAAGTTGTGATGGTTTTAAGCAGTTTCATGGTCAGTAAGTTTAAGTTTTCAGAAATGCGAAATGCAACCTGAAGAACGACAACAGGTTGCATTTTCCGATGAGCGGTAGACGGGATTCGAACCCGCGACTTTTGGCTTGGGAAGCCAACGCTCTACCACTGAGTTACTACCGCATTGCTTTGCAAATGTAGCGAATTCTTTTATAAAAAGATCCTTTTTCTCCGAAAAAATGGGGCGTGGAGAAAGAAAATATTCCTAGTGTTTTTGGCTTTTCTGCAGTTCGGAAAACACGCTTTGGGCATATTGCCGTCCCACAGGGAGGGTGGTTTCCTGACAGAGAGTCACCTCACGCCGGGTGAAGCGCACCACCTTGTCGGTGGCAATCAGATACGAACGGTGAATGCGCAGAAAGCCCGATTCCGGCAGCAAACTCTGAATGCTTTTCAGATTCATGCGGGTGAGCACATAATGCTTCTCGGTGCGGAATATCTTGGAATAGTTTTCCATGGCTTCCACATAAAGGATTTCGGTCAGTGGAATGGAGATGTTGTTGTATTCCTGTTTCACCACCAGACAACCGGAGGGCTGTTCTTCTCTTTTGAAAAAGGACAGGCGGCGGAGGGCTTTCTGTACGGCCTTTTCAAAACGTTCGTAGGCAAAGGGCTTGTGCAGAAAGTCCACGGCATCGAGTTCAAAGCCGTCGAGCGCATATTCCATATAGGCGGTGGTGAAGATGAGGCAGCAGCCTTTGGGCAGCCGTCGCGCAATGTCCAGGCCGTTGATTTCGTCCATCTCAATGTCCAGAAACACCAGTTGCGGATGAAGGTCCTCAATGGCTTGTAGGCCCAGATGCGGATCGCTGAAACAGTGCAGGCGGATGCCGCCCGAACGCTGGCAGAACTGTTGGATGACCGAAAGGGCCATGGGTTCGTCGTCGATAGCGATGCAGATAATTTCGTTCATGACAGTTGGATGATTAGATGAGTTTTGAACATTCCGTTTTCTTCGTGCGTGGAGAGCAGAAAACGCTCCGGGTAGAGCAGGGACAGGCGCCGGCGGCAGTTTTCAATGCCGATGCCTTTTTTCTGCGGGTCTTTTTTCTTCATCACGGCATTCTCGGTGCGGAAGTCCAGCACGCCACTGCGGATATTCAGCCGGATGCGGATGGTGCAGTCCTTGCTGGGCGAAGAGCCGTATTTGCAGGCATTCTCCACAAACGTGATCAGAATCATGGGAGGAATCTGAGTGGTTTCGTCGTCGAGAGAATAGTCCCAGTCTATGCGTGTGTGATGATTGTAGCGCATGCTCTGCAAGTCGAGATAATGGTTGATGTATTCGATTTCCTGAGTGGCATCAATCAGATCGTTCGTGGTGTGCGAATACATATATTGCAGCAGACTGGTGAATTTCACGAAAACCTGTTCCGTCTGGTCGGATTTGCTGACGATGAGGCCGTAGAGGGTATTCAGGGAGTTGAACAGAAAATGCGGGTTGATCTGTGCTTTATATAATGACAGTTCGGCCCGGTTCTTTTCGGCTTCCAGATCTTTTCGGAAAATGATCTGGTCAAAAAGTTCAAAGGTAAGCTCTATGGTCAGGCTGAACCCGCTCACCACCAGAAAGAGCAGCCACACCGTTTGCCACCGAAGATGCTTCAGTCGCATCATTTCGCGAGGGGTAAATTCCTGTCCCATATTGTCCGGAAAAGGGAAATGGGAAATCAGAAGCGTACAGCTGATAATGATCACCAGCCAGAGGGTGAGGCGGCCGTATTGCCCTTGCATAAACATGCGCGGCACCTTGATCCGGCGGTAAATAAAGTAGAGCAGATAGAGAAACACAATCAGCGAAATGGCAAACCAGGTGTATTTGATGAGCCAGCGGTCCACAGGAATGAGTGTGATGACCAGGGGGAGGAAAATCACACAAAAGATAAGGTCGATATAACGGGTGATGCTTTTTCGGTCCATGCTTCTGTTCGTTAGGTTTGTTTACAAGGGCAAAGGTAGACTTTTTCCATGACACCTTCAAGCAGGGTGTTTGTCGTTTATCAACACAAAACGGTCGTGTATGAACAGATGCTGGAGCTGTGTTCTGTTTTTTCTTTTTTTTGCAGCGTAGAATCAATCTCAAATACGAAAAACGATATAATTGATACGCGATGAAGAAAGAATTTGCATTGTTCCTCACTGCGGGATTGCTGTTGGCATCCTGTAACCAGGAGAAGAAGGCGGCAGGCAAGGAAGGAACTTATCCGGTAATGGTAACACAAAAGAGCGACAGAACACTCAAAACGGGTTATGCGGCGACGATTAAAGGGCGCCAGACGGTAGAGGTGCGACCGCAGGTGGGCGGTATGATCACCCGGATTCTGATTAATGAAGGCGACGCCGTGAAGAAAGGGGAGCTGCTGTTTGTCATTGATCAGACGGCTTATAAGGCTGCTCACGAGATTGCGGTGGCTAATGTGCAGACGGCGGAGGCGAACTTGTCGACTGCTAAGCTCGTTTTGGAGAGCAACAAGGAACTGCATCAGCATAATGTGGTTTCGGAGTTTGACATTACTACCGCGCAGAACGAGCTGAAAGCGGCACAGGCGCAGTTGGCTTTGGCCAAGGCCGAAGAGGTGAGCGCACGCAACAATCTGTCGTTTACCGAGGTGCGTTCGCCGGTGAACGGAGTGGCCAGCATGATTCCTTATCGTGTGGGATCGCTGGTAAGCAGCACGATTGACGAGCCGCTGGTCACTGTTTCGGATGACAGCGAGGTGTATGTTTATTTCTCTATGGCCGAACGCCAGGTACAGAACCTTATCCAGAAATACGGTTCGCTGCAGGGAGCCATCCGGCAGATGCCGGAAGTGGAGCTGCAGATGAGCAACGGAAACATTTATGCGCACAAGGGGCGCATTGACGCGGTGAGCGGAACGATTGGCAATACGACCGGAGCAGTGAGCTTGCGTGCCGTATTCCCGAACCCCGACCGCTTGTTGCGCGAGGGCGGTAGCGGTACGGTGGTGATTCCTTCGTTTGTGGAAGACTGCATTGTGATTCCACAGGCGGCTACGTTTGAACTGCAGGACCGCATTTTGGTTTATAAAGTGGTGAACGGAGTGGCCACTTCGCAGGAAATTACCGTGCGCGACCAGAACAACGGAAGTGAGTATATTGTAGAATCGGGATTGAATGTGGGCGACAGCATTATCTCCGAAGGTGCCGGATTGGTGCGTGAGGGTACTGTAGTGCGTGCCCGTCAGGGAGAGAAGACAGAAACGAAGGACGAAAACAAGAATTAGATATGAAGATCAGAACATTTATAGAGCGACCGATTTTTGCCTGTGTGATCTCCGTGGCTATTGTCATTGTGGGAATCATCAGTCTGTCGCAGCTTCCAGTGGAACAGTTCCCGGAAATTGCTCCGCCTACGGTGAGTGTTTCGGCCAGCTATACCGGTGCCAATGCCGAAACAGTGCAGAAGAGTGTCATCGTACCGCTGGAGGAGGCCATCAACGGTGTGGAGAACATGATGTATATGGTGTCTACGGCTACCAATACCGGATCGGCCAACATTCAGATTTACTTCCGGCAGGGAACCGACGGCGATATGGCCATGGTGAACGTGCAAAACCGTATCGCTTCGGCACAGGGACTGTTGCCGGCCGAAGTGACCAAGTCGGGCGTGACGGTGAGCAAGCGTCAGACCAGTAAGATCAAGACGCTGGCCATTTATTCTCCCGACGGACGGTTTGATGATAAGTTCCTGGCCAATTATTCCAAAATCAATATCGAACCACGACTGTTGCGTATTGCCGGTGTGGGAGAAATCGATACCAAAGGTTCGGATTATTCGTTGCGTATCTGGATGGACCCGGGCAAGATGGCGCAATATAACCTGATGCCGTCGGATGTGGCTGCCGTGCTGGATGAACAGAATCTGGAATCGCCTACAGGTACGCTGGGTGCGGAGTCGGGAAATACGTTCCGTTATGTATTGAAATACCGCGGACGTTACGAAAATCCGGTAGACTATGAAAATCTGGTTATCCGTGCTCTGGGCGACGGTACGGTGCTGCGCCTCAAGGATGTGGCTACGGTGGAGCTGGGTTCCAAGAGCTATGACTACATCGGTTCGGTGAACGGACAGCCGGGTGTGACCTGTATGATTTCGCAGACTTCCGGTTCCAATGCCAATGAAATTATTGAGGAAGTGGACCGCGTGGTGGCCGAAATTTCAAAAGACCTGCCCGAAGGTATTGAGATCGTAGACCTGATGAGTACCAAGGACTTCCTGGATGCTTCCATTCAAAATGTGGTCAAGACATTGGTTGAGGCCATTATTCTGGTGGTGCTCATCGTGTATATCTTCTTGCAGAGCATGCGCTCTACGTTGATTCCTACCTTGTCTATCATTGTATCCCTGGTCGGAACCTTTGCCTTTTTGCAGATTGCCGGCTTCAGCTTGAACCTGATTACGCTGTTTGCCCTTGTGTTGGTTATCGGAACGGTGGTGGATGATGCCATTGTGGTGGTCGAGGCGGTGCAGGCCAAATTCGATGAAGGATATCAGTCGCCCTACGAGGCGACAATCGATGCCATGGACGGTATTGCCAGCGCTTTGCTGACAACAACCATCGTCTTTATGGCGGTGTTTATTCCGGTTAGCTTCATGGGCGGTACGACGGGAACCTTCTATACGCAGTTCGGACTGACGATGGCTGTGGCGGTAGGTATCTCGCTTTTAAATGCCATGACCCTGAGTCCGGCGCTGTGCGCGCTGATTATGACCCCTCACGGAGAGGGTGGCGAACAGGGAAAGAAGATGAGTTTCTCTTCCCGTTTCCACTTTGCCTTCGAGGCAGCGTTCCATCGGTTGGTGAAGCGTTATACGCGCGGTGTGTTCTTCTTCTTCCGTCGCAAATGGCTGGTGGGCGTTTTGCTGGTGGCGGCTGTCGGTGGTCTGTATTATCTGATGCAGACGACAAAGACCGGTCTGGTACCTAAAGAAGACCAGGGTAGTTTGAATATTGATGTGCAGACACCTCCGGGAACCAATCTGGACGAAACCCGAAAGGTGATGGACGAAATAGACCGTCGCATCAAGGATATTCCGCAAATTGAGATCTATTCCAAGACCACCGGTGCCGGAATGTTGAGTGGACAGGGTTCAACCAGCGGTATGTTTGTCATCAAACTCAAGCCGTGGGAAGAGAGAACCGGTAAGGGAGATGACATCAGTTCGGTGACCGAAGAAATCTACCGTCGCACAGAAGATATTACCTCGGCCAAGATCATGGTCTTCTCGCGTGGTATGATTCCGGGATATGGAGCGAGTGACGGTTTCGAACTCTACGTGCAGGATCAGAAGGGTGGTACGGTTGAGGATCTGCAAAAGCTGACCAACGAACTGATTGCCCGACTGAATGAACGCCCGGAGATTTCACGTGCGCAGACTTCCTTCGATACCAAATATCCGCAGTTCCTGGTTGAAGTGGATGCGGCCCGATGCAAGAAGAATGGTGTGTCACCTAATGATGTATTGAGTGTGCTTTCGGGATATGTGGGCGGAAACTATGCGTCGAACATGAACCGTTTCTCGAAACTCTATCGTGTGATGATTCAGGCTTCTCCGGAGTTCCGACTCGATACGGAATCACTGAACAATATGTTCGTGCGTAATGATAAAGACGAGATGACACCAATCAGTCAGTATCTCACTCTGACACGTGTGTATGGAGCCCAGTCGCTTTCCCGTTTCAATCTGTTCCCGGCCATACAGGTAAATGGAACACCGGCCGCAGGGTACAGTTCCGGTCAGGCCATCGAAGCCATCCGGGAAGTGGCAGCCGAAGTATTGCCGGTGGGCTACGGATTCGAGTTCGGCGGTATGTCGCGTGAGGAAGCCTCAACGGGAACTTCTACCGTGGTTATCTTCGTGATCTGCATCGTATTCATCTATCTGATTCTGTGTGCGCTGTATGAGAGTCTGCTTATACCGGTGGTCGTGATGCTTTCCGTGCCGTTTGGTCTGGCCGGTAGCTTCCTTTTTGCCCGCATGTTTGGACTGGAGAACAATATCTACCTGCAGATCGGTTTGCTGATGCTGATCGGATTGCTGGCCAAAACCGCGATTTTGCTGACGGAGTATGCTTCGGAGCGTCGCAAGCACGGCATGACGATTGTAGCTTCGGCCATATCTGCCGCCAAAGCCCGTCTGCGTCCGATCTTGATGACTTCGCTGACAATGATCTTCGGTATGCTGCCTATGATGTTTGCAACCGGAGTAGGAGCCAACGGAAACATCTCCATCGGAGTGGGAACCGTGGGGGGAATGCTGGTCGGTACAGTGGCACTGCTGTTTATTGTGCCGGTGCTGTTTGTCATTTTCCAGTATATCGAAGAAAGAGTGATGCCGAAACGAGTAAAGAAATGACCTATGAAGAAAAAGAATATTTTATCAATAGTATGCGCCGCGGGTGCGATGACTCTGGTGAACAGTTGCGGACTGTATACGCCATATAGCCGGCCGGATATCAGTTTTGCCGATTCGCTTTACCGTCCGTTGCCTTGTGACTCTTTATATGCCGATTCGGTGTCTGTAGCTGCCCAATCGTGGAAAAGTTTTTTCACCGACCCGCAGTTGCAGCAATGGATTGAAATCGGACTGAAAAACAATGCGGATCTGAATGTGGCGCATTTGCGTACGAAACAGGCCGAGGCGGCATTGCAGGCTTCACGACAGGCGTTTCTTCCTTCATTGGATTTGAGTGTAGAGGGTAGTGTAAGTAAGAAAGGAAGTGCTGCAGCCGCCAAAGGCTATTCCATAGGTCCTTCGGCAGCGTGGGAAGTGGACCTGTTTGGCAGACTGACTAATGAGAAGCGGGGAGCGCAGGCGGCCTTATTGCAAAGTGATGCTTACCGGCAGGCGGTACAGATTCAGGTCATCTCCGGAATTGCCAATGCGTATTACACGCTGCTGATGTTGGATGAACAGCTGCGTATCAGCCAGTATACGCTGATTACCATGAAGGAGAATGTACGTACGCTGGCGGCCCTGAAGACTGCCGGAAAAACGAATGAAGCGGCTGTTCTTCAGGCAAAGGCCAATCAGTTGAGTGTGGAAGGAAATATGAAGACTCTGAAAAGGCAAATTGCCGAACAGGAGCATGCTCTCTGCGGATTGCTGGGAATTACGCCCCAGACCATAGAGCGGGGAAAACTGGATGAACAGAATTTTCCAGAGAAATTGTCGTTGGGTATTCCGTTGAAAACTTTGGCCAACCGGCCCGATGTGCGCGAAGCGGAATATAGTCTGATGCAAGCTTATTATGCCACCAATGCGGTGCGGGCAGATTTCTATCCCCAACTGACGTTGAGCGGCAGTCTGGGCTGGACCAACGGTTCGGGACTTGCCGTTGCCAATCCCGGAAGCTGGTTGCTGAATGCGTTGGGTTCTTTGGTGCAGCCTTTGTTCCAGAAAGGTCAGAACCGGGCGAATCTGAAAATAGCGCAGGCACAACAGGAAGAAGCGCTGCTGCTCTTTCGGCAAAGTCTGCTGGATGCCGGTATCGAAGTGAACGATGCGTTGATGCAATGGCAGACGGCCCGCGAACGGATTGATGTGGATCGCGAGCAGATTTCACTGTTGAGGGCTGCCGTGTGGAACACCCGTCTGCTGATGAAACACGGACAGGTGAACTATCTGGAGGTGCTGATTGCGCAACAGAATCTGTTACAGGCCGAGCTGACGGGGGCAGAAGATAAATATGATGAAATTCAGGGAGTGATTACTTTATATCATGCCTTGGGTGGTGGATTGAGCTAATTTTCTTATTCATAAATTAGTACTTTTATTGGTTTTTAATGAAATATGCCGGGTCTGCGACAGATCCGGCATATTATTTTTGTGGGTTAGCATCCCATTACTTCACGATAGAAATCGAGCATCTGGAAGATGTCTTCCTTTTCGGCCGTCTGGTTGATCCGGATATCTCCGACTTCTCCCAGCAGGGTGAAATTGATATGACCCGAAGTATTCTTTTTGTCGTGGGTCATCAGCTCATATATCTGATCATATTCCTTGCAGGTAAAAGGGAATGTACCGTAGTACTCCTTGATATAATAAATGGCCTGACGCATCTTCTCTTTCGGGAAACCGGCCTTGAGTGTGCTCAGATACAGTTCGCAAACCAGTCCCCAGGCCACGGCATAACCGTGCAGCACGGTGCGTTCTTCTTTCATGGCCAGACTCTCCAGAGCATGGCCGGCGGTGTGTCCCAGATTCAGGGCCTTGCGGATGCCCTGTTCAAACGGATCCTCTTCCACAACACGCTCCTTGATGGCTACGCTGGTGGCCACCATGTCTTGCAGTTTCTTGTAATCCACGTTGTCCAAGTCAAACCGAAGCAGTTCGTTCCAGTTCTCTTCGTTGCTGATCAGGCCATGTTTGAGCATTTCGGCATAGCCGGAGCAGAGATTCGCGCGGTCGAGGGTTTTCAGAAACTCGGTGTCCAGAATGACAGTTGATGCCGGATTGAACACGCCGACTTCATTTTTCAGACCGTTGAAGTTGATGCCGGTCTTTCCCCCCACCGAAGCATCGACCATAGCGAGCAGTGTTGTCGGGATATTGATGTAGGCAATGCCCCGCTTGAATGTCGAAGCGGCAAAACCGCCCAGGTCGGTAACCATACCGCCACCGAGGTTGATCAGCAGAGAATGGCGCGTTCCGCCCAACCGGCCCAGCTCGCTCCATACATGAGCCAGACTTTCCAGATCCTTATGATCGTCTGTTGGACGGATGGTGATATGTTGAGCCTCCTGAAGGCAGGTGAAGTTGCTGATGACGGGCCAGCATTGTGTTTGTGTGGTTTCGTCTGTCAGGATGAACAGACGGTCGTGTGGACACCGGGCAATGGCCTCCTCGAGGCTTTGCTCCAGGTTCCTGGAAATGATGACATCTTGCTTTTTCATAACGAATGATTCAAACTTGTTTCGGATAGCAAAGATAAACAATATTGCTAGGGAAGCGGAACATTTTATTTTAGTTCGTTCGTTTTTTTTTGTTAAATGACACATTCTGTTTTAAACTTTGTGCGTTTTGGCATGTCATAACGGGCAAAGAATAGAATTAAAAATAGCGACAAAATTATGAAGAAACTGGGTATGTTTCTCCTTCTGGCATGGATTGCTTTTCAGGTGTCCGCACAAAAGATTGCTGTGAGCGGAACCATTATGGATGGAGAACTGAACGAACCGATGGCTTCGGCTTCGGTGGCATTATTGAAAGCCGACAGCACGTTGGCTACGGGTGTGAATACAGACATGAATGGTAAATTTAGGCTGTCGGCCAAAAGCGGTTCGTACATCTTGCGTGTATCTTTTATGGGATACCGGACTGTCTACAAGAATTTGACACTGACAACACAAACACCTAAGGTTGCTTTGGGCCAGATCACTTTGAGAGTGAATTCGGTTTTGCTGAAAGGAGCAGAGGTAACCGCTCGCCTGTCGAAGGTGGAAATGAAGGAAGACACCTTTGTCTATAACAGCTCGGCATACCGAGTGCCCGAGGGTTCTGCCCTGGAAGAGCTGGTGAAGAAACTGCCCGGTGCGGAAGTCGAGGAGGACGGTACCATCAAGATTAACGGAAAAGAAGTGAAGAAGATCATGGTGGACGGAAAAGAGTTCTTCGACAATGACACCAAGATGGCCATGAAGAACCTGCCTACCAACATCATTGATAAGATCAAGGCTTACGACAAGCAGAGCGATTACTCCAAGATGACCGGTATTGACGACGGTGAGGAGGAAACGGTGCTCGACCTTTCCATCAAGAAGGGAATGAATCAGGGATGGATGACCAATACGGATTTGGGATATGGTACTGAGAACCGTTATACCGGTAAGGTGATGGTCAACCGTTTCACGGACCGCCTGCAGATGTCTTTGATTGGTTCTATCAACAACACCAATGATCAGGGATTCCCGGGTGGCGGATTCCGCGGTTTTGGTGGAGGTAACAGTGGTCAGGTCACCAGTAAGATGGTGGGCTTGAACTTTGCCTGGGAAAATGGAAAGAAAGACCGCGAAGCCGGTGCCTTTGAGATCAACGGTAATGTGCGCTATTCTTTTAGAAATACGGACAACTGGTCAACGGTAAACTCTGAAAGATTCCTGTCTTCTGGCAGTTCCAGTTCTTTTGGAAACAGCGAGGACCGCTCTTTAAGCGGAGCAACCAATATCAACGCCAATCTCCGTTTGCAGTGGAGTCCGGATACCATGACCCGAATCATGTTCCGTCCGAACTTCTCTTATTCCAAGAATTACAGCAACAGCAACAGCCTGTCTTTGACCTTCAACCAGGATCCTTATGCGTATGTTACCAACCCGCTGAAGGATGATTTGAGCAAGCTTTTTGCAGATTCTGCGGTGGTGAACCAGAACAAGAATGAAGGAAGTTCCAATTCGGACAGCAGATCGTTCGACGGAATGTTGATGATCAACCGTCGTTTGAACAGCACCGGCAGAAATATCACCTTGAGATTGAACGGTGGTTATTCCGATTCTGAGAGCACATCTTTCAGCAAGTCCAGAACCAATTATTATTTGCAGGATGCCCGCGAAGATTATAATCACCAATATAATCTGAACCCTTCGAAGTCCTATAACTACAGTGCTGACTTGAGTTACAGCGAACCGATCTTTACAGGAGCCAACTTGCAGTTCAGCTATAAGTTCCAGTACCGTTATTCGGATTCAGACCGCACCATGTATTCTCTGGACTCTCTGCTGGCAAAGGCTGCCGACGGCGATGAGCAGTTTGAGCAGTTCCTGAAGTATCAGGCCGACGGATTCCCGTTGACATTTGTTCCCGGCGAAGATTTTCTGGAACTGTGCAAGAACTATCGCAACAGTCAGTATGCTACTTACACAGAGTACAATCAGGAGGCTAATGCGATGTTTCGCTATCGTCTGGGTGAATTTAAGTTGAATGCCGGAGTTTCCTTCCAGCCTCAGAAGACTTATATGGATTACCAGAAGGGTGATATGGATACCAGTGTCGTACGACAGGTTTTCAACTGGGCACCCCGTGTGGACTTGAGATATAAGATTTCCAAGACCAGTATGGTGCGCTTCCGTTATTCTGGTCGTGCCGGACAGCCTTCCATGACCAATTTGCTGGATGTGGTGGACGATTCCAATCCGCTGTCTATCTCACGTGGTAATCCGGGCTTGAAGCCATCATGGACAAATACCTTCTTTATGTTCTACAACAACTACATTCCGGATTTGCAGCGCGGATGGGTGTTCCACATGAATGCACAGATGGTAAACAACAGCATCAGCACAGCGATGTTGTATGATGAGGCTACCGGTAAGACGCTGTCCATGCCGATGAATATCAACGGTAACTGGAATACCAGCGGTATGGTGATGTTCAACACCGCTTTGGGTGAGAAGAAATACTTCAACATCAGCACCTTTACCAATGTACGTTATAACAATGAGGTGGGTTACGTCAGTTCAAATGCCGACTTTAAGGATGTGTATGCCACAATCACTGCCGATGAAATCCTGAAGCAGACGCAAAAGAGCATTACCCGCTCATGGAATCTGGGTGAACGCCTGAATCTGAATTTCAGAAATGACCTGTTGGATCTGGGAGTAAACGGAAACATCAACTACCAGCATGCCCGCAATGATATTCAGGAGAACGCCAATCTGGATACCTACACCTTCTCTTATGGAGCAAGCGCCATTATCAACATGCCTTGGAACATGAGTCTGTCTACAGACTTGACCGAAGAGAGCCGTCGTGGTTACAATGATGCTTCCATGAATACCAACGAACTGATCTGGAACGCTCAGCTGTCACAGAGCTTCCTGAAAGGAAATGCCGCAACCGTGAGTGTGCAGTGGTATGATATCCTGCGCCAGAGAAGCAACATCAGCCGTACGCTGTCGGCTTTGGAGCGCCGGGATTCCTGGACCAACGCCATCAACAGCTATGTGATGGTTCACTTCATTTACCGTCTGAACCTGATGGGAGGTAAGGAAGGACGTGCCGGAATGCCTATGGGCCCCGGTGGAGGTCCTGGCGGACACAGAGGTCCGGCACCATTAGGTTTCGGTGGTCCTAGATAGTTTTGATAACCGATGATAATCCCCAAAAAATCCTGTTCAGAATCGGGCCGGATTTTTTGGGGATTATTTTTCTTTAGTGGGGCTTTTTTTGTAAGTTTGCCTTTTCCTAGGTAAAACACAAGTTTATGGAGCTGGCAACATTTCTATATGTAACTTTTACGGTCATCTATTTACTGATTGTATGCAGCACCGTTTTGGTGATTGTACTGGACAATCGGCAACCGGTCAAAACGATTGCATGGATTCTGGTTGTGTCTTCTTTGCCTGTTCTGGGCCTGATCATTTATTTCTTTTTCGGGCGCAACCATAAGAAGAATGTACTGATCAGCAGGACCTGTGCCATACAGCTGGCCCGCCGCTCAGCCTATCGTTATTTCCGGATGCAGGTGCCCGATATTCCCGAGGAGCACCGTCAGCTCATCAATCTGTTCCGCCGGCAGAGCATGGCTTTCCCTTATCCCGAGAATCAGCTGAATCTGTATGTGCGCGGGCAGGACCTGTTGTCGGCTCTGATTGAAGATATCCGCAGGGCACGGCATCACATTCATCTGGAGTTCTATATTTGGGAAGACGACCGTGTGGGAAACCTTGTTTTGGATGAACTGGCCCGAAAGGTGGCCGAGGGTGTCAAGGTACGTGTGGTCTATGATGATGTGGGCTGTTGGAAGGTGCGTAATGCGTTTTTTGAGCGCATGAAGTCCAAAGGCATTGAGGTGGCGGTTTTCATGCCGGTGCGTTTCCCGAAATTTACCAGTAAGGTGAACTTCCGGAATCATCGCAAAATCGTTGTGATCGACGGCGGGATAGGTTATGTGGGCGGCATGAATCTGGCAGACCGCTACTTTTATAATCAGGGAAACAGACTGGCCTGGCGGGACAGTCATTTGCGGATAGAAGGCAGTGCCGTGTGCGGACTGCAACGTGCGTTTCTGGCCGACTGGTATGTTGCTCAGGAAGAACTGATCACTGATGCCTGCTATTACCCCTCTGAATTTCAGTTTACAGGTTATGTGGGCGATGCGATGATGAGATCGGGCAAGTCTGCTTTGGTGCAGATAGTCACTTCCATGCCCATGAATACCTGGCAGGACATCATGCAGGGAATGGTGCTGGCTCTGCTCCGGGCCAAGAAATACTGTTTCATCCAGAGTCCTTACTTTATGCCCACCGACCGTTTGCTTTATGCCATGCAGACCGCAGCCCTGTCGGGCGTGGATGTGCGTCTGATGATTCCCGAACGGGCAGATACGAAGTTGCTCACCTGGGCTTCACGTTCTTATCTGATGGATGTGATGAAGGCCGGAGTGCGTGTGTATCTGTATCAGGATACCTTCCTGCATGCCAAAACCTGGGTGAGTGATGACTCGTTGAGTTCGTGCGGTTCTACGAATATGGACTTCCGCAGTCTGGAGCATAATTTTGAGGTAAACGCCTTTATTTTCGACCGCAAGATGGCGTTGGTGATGAAGCGGATCTTTTTGGAGGATCAAAACAAATGCCGCCTGTTGAACCTGCATTCCTGGGAAGAGCGGTCCAAGTGGCGGCATCTGGGTGAGTCGTTTATTCGTTTGTTGTCTCCTTTGCTTTAAAGAAAGAGAAGTTTACACTGCCATAAGTGCGGTGTTCCACAAAGCAAGGATGGTCGCTGAAATTCTTGTCTTTTCCGTGTTCCAGCACAAACAGTCCGTCGGGTGCAAGCAGCTTCTTCTCAAAGACAAGATCCGGCAGCTTGTCCAGTTCCTTCAGGGCGTAGGGAGGATCGGCAAAGATGAAGTCGAACGATTCCTTGCAGAGATTCAGATATCGGAACACATCCAGGCAGCAAGGCTGGCAGTTTTCCGCTTTCAGGTCTTTCAGAACCTTCAGGATAAATTTATAGTGCATCGGGTCCTTTTCGATTGAAGTCACGTGCTGGCATCCTCTCGACAGCAGTTCATAAGTGATGCTTCCGGTGCCGGAAAACAGGTCCAGTGCCCGGTTTGTTTCCTCAAAATCCAAGTATCCGTTCAGCACATTAAACAGATTCTCTTTGGCAAAATCAGTCGTGGGGCGTGCCTTAAAGTTTCTCGGCACGTCAAAATGGCGTCCTTTGTATATTCCTGTTATGATTCTCATTGCTAGAAACCGTTTAGTAGTAATGATAAGATGTCAAATGGTATGTTCTTGATTGAGGCCAGGGGAGCTTGTCCGAACCAGGCCTTCATGTCTGCTACCTGGATGTTCCTCAGATAGTGTGCCAGTTCCTCCACCGTTTGTTGCGGTCCGTTTTCCGGCTGTATCACCACGCAGGTATCAGTCTGGGCGTTCATGCCCAGCATTTTCCACACATTCAGAATGTAGTACAGGGCATCCTGTGCGGCCGATACGGCATATTCGTTGGCAAATTCAAGCTTCTTGTCCCGATAGCGGAACAGGAACAGACTTTTGCCGTTGAGATAAACATGCAGTGCAGCCGGCTGCTCCAATGCCGTGCGTGCTACCGAACGCTCCAGAATCATGGAGTTACGTGCGTAGAAATGTATGGTGGGGAAATGCCTCAGCAGAATCTGTTCCAAGGCTTGCGGGATGGCAAACAAGTCGGCCACTTCCAGGTGAGGCAGGATATTGTAATGGATATTGTGTTCCGGCGGCAGCGGGCATACGAGTTCGAAGAGAGCCTGTCGCCGTTCTTTATGGAACAGTTCCAAAGGCACCCGGCTCACCGGACCGTGGAACAGAGCCGATACGATGGTGTATTTCCGTTCCTGCAGCGGGGCATATTCCTCGAGTGCTTGCGATAGGGCAGAAGGCAGGGAATCCTTTTCTGTGACCGCAAAATCTTTTCTCAGAAAGTTCTTGTCTGATTGAGGGTTACAGATAAAAAAAGAAAATCCATCCGTGTGAAAACGGATGGATAGGCTATATGGATTGTTTGATTTATTCCCAGTTTCCTGCATTGTTGTTTGCTGTGTAGAGGTCACCAATCTTCAAACCCGGATAGCGCTCTGTCTTGTCGGCAAAGTCTTTCAGGTTGGCTACTTCACGAGCGCTCAGGCCCTGCAGATAATCATCATAAGTAGCGCGGCATTCCATTACGTTCTGTACTGTACCTGACTTGTTGGTAACAACGCTCTTTTCCAATTCGAATTTCTTACCGTTGCTGTAAGGAATGTATTGGATAGAATCTGCTACGAAGCCTTTTCCGAAGAGTGTGTCGGCCAGTGCGGTCCAGACTGTGTCACGACGGAAGTTCTGCAAACCGTTGGCTGCGATGGCAGCAGCGTCTCCGCTGTTTACGATAGCGGCAGCTTTTGCTTCAGTCAGACCCTTTTCCATCTGCTCGTCGGTAAGTTCGCCCACCTTGTTGATGAAAGGCACTCTACCGTCCTTGATAAAGGCAATCAGTTCAGGGAAACTGTCACAGAATTCGCCTTTTTGCAAACGGTACTGCTCTTCAACATCTCTAATCTGGATAAGACGTTCTTTTACAGCAGCTTCACGCATTTCTTTTTCTTTGTTGAAGTTTATAGGCTCCATAATACTGCTGTAGCAGAGGTAAAGCAGTGCAAGGGCACAGAGACCTAAAACAAGATTAATTACTTTTTTCATGATTATTTATACTTTTATTTATTACATTCGCATCGCAAAAATAGAATAAATAAATTTAATATTCGACTTTTCTCTCATTTTTTTATGTTGAAATATGATAAATAGGGATTTGGAATGCTACATTAAAGATAAAATATCATTCTCGTTGACATCTGAGCAGAGCGAAGTGTTGCATTTGCTGGTGGATTTTCTTCTGGGTGCGGAGTCAAACAGCCTGTTTCTGCTCAAGGGATATGCCGGTACCGGAAAGACCACACTGATCGGAACCGTCATCCGGGCATTGCAGGATTTTAAGCAGAAGGTGGTGCTTCTGGCACCTACCGGCAGGGCGGCAAAGGTCTTTTCCAAGGCATCGGGTTGTGCGGCCTATACCATTCACCGCCGCATCTACCGGCAGAAGGCGTTCGACGGCACGATGGACGGCTTTTCGCTGAACGTAAATCTTTATCAGAATGCCGTGTTTTTTGTGGATGAGGCTTCCATGATTTCCAATGCCGAGAGCGGGGAAGGAGCCTCGTTCGGAACGGGGCATCTGCTCGACGACCTGATGCGTTTTGTCTATTCGGGCAAGGGATGCCGGCTGGTGCTGATTGGAGATGATGCCCAGCTGCCGCCGGTGGGTGTGCTGGACAGTCCGGCCCTGTCTGTGTCGCGTCTGGAAGGATATGGACTGACCGTTGTTCCCGCCCGGCTGACCGGAGTGCACCGCCAGATGTCCGAGTCCGGCATTTTGTGGAATGCCAGTGCCTTGCGCCGCTTTCTTTTTTCGGAGGGAGAGTCGGCCTTGCCCCAGTTGCGGGTGAGCGGATTTCCGGACATTGTGTCCATCTCCGGCGAAACGCTGATTGAAGAATTGGAGCAGGCCTACTATCAGTGCGGCATCGAGGAAACCATTGTGGTGACCCGTTCCAATAAGCGCGCAAATATTTACAATCAGGGCATCCGCGGGCGTATTCTGGGCCGTGAGGAATTATTGACAAGTGGCGACCGTCTGCTGGTGGCCAAGAACAACTATTTCTGGGTGGATGAAGACACCCGGAAAACTTCCGGACTGGACTTTATTGCCAATGGCGATGTGGCCACGGTGCGCAAGGTGCGGCATCAGCGGAATATTTATGGATTTGATTTTGCCGATGTGCTTCTGGAGTTTCCGGATTACGGACAGATTGAACTTGAAGCCACCGTTATCCTGAACACACTGACCAGTGAGGCTGCGGCTCTGACACGCACCGAATCCGACCATCTTTTCCATTCCGTCTGGGAAGACTATCCCGAGGTGACAAACAAAAAGGAACGACTGAAGAAAATCAAGTCTGACCAGCTTTTCAATGCCCTTCAGGTGAAGTTTGCCTATGCCATGACCTGCCACAAGGCACAGGGCGGACAGTGGGAGCGTGTGTTTATCGACCAGGGCTATGTGGGTGAGGACCAGTCGGTCGAGGAATATACCCGCTGGCTCTATACGGCTCTGACGCGAGCCCGCGAACGCGTGTATCTGGTCAACTGGCCCAAGAACCAGCTTCAGTAAGGGAAAAAATGTGTCTACAATATGGCATCACTCACCCGTTTTTTTCTATAAAATCATTATCTTTGCATTTCCGTTTCCGGATTCTATTTCGGGGCTCATGATAATGATTTTCAAAACAATAGGTGTTTGATGGCTTACTTTCGCTACACGATAAACGACGATTTCTCCATTGCGGACAATTCAGAACGAAATATTACGGACAATTGGAACAAACTCCGCAGAATGACCTCAGCCACAGAAATGTATTGTGTGCATATCCTGTCCGGTTCTTGTCATTTGGACATCAACGGACATGAGGTGGAACTCGGTCCGAAGGACTTTCTGGTACTGATGCAGGGATGCTTTATCCGGACGATTGACCATTCCGAGGATTTAAGATATTATTGCATTGTGGTAGGCGGAAATATGGTGCAACGCCTGTTTGATGAGGTCGGTTTTAATCTGGGGCCGCATGACCGCATCAACAAATATTACAAGACCCTGTGTTCTGAGGAGCATCATATCGCGCAGCAGGGGTTCTATCGTTCCTTGAAACAGCGTGCCTTGTCGGCCAACGCTTTTGACCAAAGCATGGTGCAGCGCATCCTGGAGATGATGCTGCTCCGAGATATGGAACTCTATTGGGTGAACAATCCCAAGGCCCTGCTGGTGCCGACGCGTAAGGAACAGGTGTTCTACGATTTTATGAAACTGGTGGAGAAGCATTTTCTGGACGAGCGCAAGTTGGTGTTCTATGCCGAGGAACTGGACCTGACGCCGAAATATCTTTCGGCTGTAATCAAAGAGGTGAGCGGTTGCCACTTTACCTATTGGATTGACGAACCTTTGATTACCGAAGCCAAAAAGATGCTTTATTTCACCAATAAGAGTATCAAGGAAGTGAGTCAGGAACTGGGTTTTGTGGACCAGAGCAAGTTCGGGCGTTTCTTCAAGAATGTAACCGGCATGTCGCCGCGTCTGTTCCGCATGATTGAAGAAGAGTGACCGGTGTTGATTTTCATCCCGATGAATGGTTGCATTCATTTCGATGTTTTTGAAAAGTCATCCTGATGATTTTTCAAAGTCTGTACGAAGTGCTGAAATAACAAGAGGGGCCCTGCCGCATGCGGCAGGGCCCCTCTCTTTTTCTCCCTGAGGATTATATCTTGATTTTTAGCAAACCAGTTCGATCAGTTTGTCTACGGCTGCGCTCAATCCGTCGGCATTCTTACCGCCGGCAGTTGCAAAGTGAGGCTGACCGCCACCGCCACCCTGAATCAGTTTGGCAGCTTCGCGGATGGCCTTGCCTACATGAACACCCTGCTCCTTAACCAAAGAGTCGGATGCAGCAGCAGTAAGCATCGGCTTGTTGTCGAATACACTACCGATAACTACCAAGGCATTCTCCTGCTCGGCGCGCAACTGGAAGGCGATATCCTTGATGGCATCAGCCGGCAGAGGAAGGATTCCCTTGAAGATGTGCATGCCGTTGGCCAGAGTAGCGTTCTGAATCAGTTGCTGTTTTGCCTGAGCAGCTTTTTCGCGTACCATGTCGTCCATCTGCTTCTTCAGGGCGCTGTTCTCTTCGATAGCCTTGATGACAGCAGCCTTCACATCCGGTGCGTTGTTGAACATGCCCTTCAGCTCGGCCAGAGTATCCTCGATGGTGTAAAGCATATTCTCAACCTTTTCTCCGGTGATGGCCTCGATACGTCTGATACCGGCGGCAACAGAGCTTTCGCTCATGATTTTCACCATACCGATCTTTCCGGTAGCACTTACGTGGCAACCGCCGCAGAACTCTACGCTGTCGGCAAACTGAACCACGCGCACCTTGTCGCCGTATTTCTCACCGAACAGGGCGATAGCCCCCAGTTCCTTAGCCTCTTCAATCGGCATATCGCGGTGATCCTGCAACGGAATGTTGGCACGGATCTTGGCATTAACCTTTCTTTCTACCTCTCGTAACTCCTCGTCGGTCACTTTCTGGAAGTGAGAGAAGTCAAAACGCAGGTATTCCGGAGTAACCAGAGAACCCTTCTGCTCTACATGAGTGCCCAGCACCTCGCGCAGTGCCTGGTCGAGCAGGTGAGTAGCCGTATGGTTGGCAGCGCTCGCATTGCGCAGGTCAACATCTACACATGCCATGAACGGAGCTTCCGGATGCTGAGGCAACTGCTTGCATAAGTGGATCGGCAAGTTGTTCTCACGCTTGGTATCGATGATTTCAATAGTCTCGAACTCAGAGCAGAGCACACCGCGGTCACCAACCTGTCCACCCATTTCGGCATAGAACGGAGTCTTGTCGAGAACAATCTGGAACAGAGTCTGCTTCTTCTGGGTTACCTGACGGTATTTCAGAATCTGACATTCATATTCGGTGTAGTCCCAACCTACAAATTCTGTTTCGCCTTCCTTCAGCACTACCCAGTCGCCGGTTTCTACGGAAGCCGCGTTGCGGGCGCGCTCTTTCTGCTTCTGCATCTCTGCGTTGAAGGCCTCTTCGTCTACTGTCATGCCATTCTCGCGGCAGATCAGTTCGGTCAGGTCGAGCGGGAATCCGTAAGTGTCGAACAGAGTAAATGCCTGCACACCGTTGATGGTATTGCTGCCGGCAGCCTTGGTCTCTTCCATCACGCGGTCCAGCAAACGGATACCGGTTTCCAGAGTGCGGAGGAAAGAATCCTCTTCCTCTTTCATCACCTTGGAGATCAGAACCTTTTGAGCTTCCAGTTCCGGATAAGTGCCGCCCATTTCCTGAATCAGCACCGGAAGCAGTTTATACATGAAGGCTTCCTTCTGTCCGAGGAAAGTGTAGCCGTAGCGTACGGCGCGGCGCAGGATACGACGGATTACATAACCGGCCTTGGCATTGCTTGGTAACTGACCGTCGGCGATAGAGAAGGCAATGGTACGCAAGTGATCGGCCACAACGCGCATGGCAACATCCTTTTTCGGGTCCTCGCCATACTGGCATCCTGACAACTCGCCGATTACTTTGATGATAGGCTGGAATACGTCGGTGTCGTAGTTGGAACGCTTGCCCTGCATCACGGCACACAGACGCTCAAAGCCCATACCGGTGTCGATAACCTTGGCAGGCAGCGGCTCGAGTGACTGGTCGGCCTTGCGGTTGTACTGCATGAACACCAGATTCCAAATTTCAATCACCAGAGGATTGTCTTTGTTTACGAGTTCTCTTCCCGGAACTTTGGCTTTTTCCTCTTCCGGACGCAAGTCGATGTGGATCTCAGAGCAAGGACCACAAGGACCAGTAGCTCCCATTTCCCAGAAATTGTCGTGCTTGTTTCCGTTCAGGATATGATCTTCCGGCAGGAACTGTGCCCAGATGGCTGCCGCTTCATTGTCTCTTTCCAGGCCTTCTTCCTGCGCTCCCTCAAATACGGTGGCATAAAGATTGGTCTTGTCGATTTTCAGCACATCAACCAGATACTCCCAGGCCCACTCAATCGCTTCTTTCTTGAAGTAGTCGCCGAAGCTCCAGTTACCCAGCATCTCGAACATGGTGTGGTGATAAGTGTCGTGACCCACTTCCTCCAGGTCGTTGTGCTTTCCGCTCACGCGAAGACACTTCTGAGAGTCGGTGCATCGCTTGCTTACTGCCGGGCGGTTACCCAAAATGATATCTTTAAACTGGTTCATACCAGCATTGGTAAACATCAGTGTCGGGTCATCCTTAATGACCATTGGTGCTGATGGGACAATGAGGTGTCCTTTTGACTCGAAGAATTTCTTGAACGAGTCGCGAATTTCATTTGCAGTCATCTTATTTTTGTCTTAAAGTGTTTAATATTCTTATACATTCTGTTGCAAAGATAGCTTGTTTTGCTTACTTTTGCAAGGAAAAGAATTGAAAACGATTTATAGGAACGAGGATAAATATGGCATTGAATCCCAATAAAAAACTTAAGCTTTATTATTCGATTAGCGAGGTGGCGGAAATGTTTGACGTTACGGAAACTTTGCTGCGTTATTGGGAGAAGGAATTTCCGACAATCGCCCCCAAAAAAGCCGGCAGAAATGTGCGGCAGTACACGCTGGAGGATATCGAAGCGGTACGCCTGGTGCATAATCTGGTCAAGGTGCGCGGACTGAAGATTGCCGCTGCGCGCGAGATTATCAAAAAGAATAAGGAAGGTGCCCAGAATGTGACGGAAGTGATAGACCGTCTGCAACAGCTGCGCGAGGAACTGGTGGCGCTCCGCAAGGGGCTGGACACGCTGGTTTAGAAGGGTGCGTTCCGTTGGCATTGAAGAAAAAGCGGATCGGGCGCAAGGAAGCTCCCGCCGGATAAAAAGAAAAGAGTCATTTCAAAACATGAATTACCGTGGTTTTGAAATGACTCTTTTTTATGGTTTTACTTTCCTTCTGGCGTTCCGTTTTTGCCGGAGTGCCGAAAGGGGATGTCTTTGCAAATCAGCTGATTCGGCTCACTTCCTCAATCGGTTCAAATTCCTTGAGGGTCTTGCAGATCATGTTCAGGTCTTCCACGTCGTGCACGCCGAATTCCAGTTCGCCGTCGAAGATACCGTCTTTGCAGGTCATGTCGATGTGTGTGATGTTCAGGTGCAGCTGTTCCGAAAGCAACTGGGTTACTTTGGTCAGAATACCCACACGGTCTATGCCCCTGATGTGGATGGTAACCGGGAAGAACATGGTCTTGTGGGTGTCCCATCGCGTGGCCAGAATATGATTTCCGTCGCTGGTCTTCAGCTTGGCGGCAACCGGGCACTGTCTTTTGTGGATGACAATGTTGTTGTTCTCGTCCAGATAACCCAGAACGTCGTCGCCGGGAATCGGGTGGCAGCACTCGGCAATGATGAAGCGCTTGATGTTCTCCTCGTTGAGAATCACCGGTTTCTTCTTGTCGATCTTCTGCTCAATCTGTCCGTTCTCCTTCTTGTCATCTTTGTGCGATGTGTTGCTTTCGTGACTGCTGGTGAAGTTCAGGAACGGAATGTACTTGGTCCAGCTTCGGGTTCCGCTGATCTTGGTGCGCAGCACATTGAGGTCATCTTCTCCGAGAATCACTTTTCCGGTGCCGATGGCAATGTACAATTCTTCGCGTAATTTGATATTATGCAAATCGCATAGCTTGTCCACGTTCATGCTGTTGGCCTCCAGATCATGTTCTCCCAGGAATTTGACAAGGATATCCTCGCCCTGTTTCTGGTTTTCGCGGTCTTCGCGGCGCAGAATTGCCTGAATCTTTCCTTTGGCCTTGGCAGTAGTGGCAAAATTAATCCACTCTTTCTGCACATGCTGCGATTTTGAAGTCAGAATCTCCACCTGGTCACCGCTCTTCAGCTTGTAGCTGAGGGGCACCAGTTTATGATTCACCTTGGCGCCGATACAATGACTACCCAGGAAAGTGTGGATGCTGAAGGCAAAGTCCAAAGCCGTACAGTCGGCCGGCATGGTTTTGAATTCTCCCTTCGGAGTGACGACGAAGATTTCCGATGCGTACAGGTTCAGCTTGATGGCATCCAGGAAATCAAGAGCATTAGGCTGCGGGTCATCCAGAATTTCCTTAATGGTCTTCAGCCATTTCTCCAGCTCGTTTTCGCTGTCGGCGGTTGTCTTGGTTCCTTCCTTGTATTTCCAGTGTGCGGCAAATCCCTGCTCGGCCATTTCGTCCATACGGGTAGAGCGGATCTGCACTTCAATCCATTGTCCGGCATTGCTCATCAGGGTGACGTGAAGAGCCTGATAGCCATTGGCTTTCGGATGGTTCAGCCAGTCTCTCAGACGCTCCGGATGCGGGCGGTAGATTTTGCTGGCATAAACATAAATCTGGAAGCACTCGTTGACCTCATCCTCCAGGGATTTGGGTTCAAAGATAATGCGTACGGCCAGAATGTCGTATATCTCCTCAAAGGAGATATGCTTGTTCTGCATCTTGCACCAAATGGAATATGGGGTCTTGATGCGGGCCTTGATTTCATATTTGATGCCCATGCGGTCCAGTTCCTTACGGATCGGAAGGGTAAATTCCTCGAACACACTGTCCCGGTGTGCTTGTGTCTGTGCCAGTTTTTCCTTGATGGCAGCATATTCTTCCGGGTGTTCGTATTTGAAGCTGAGGTCTTCCAACTCCTCTTTGATCTTGTTCAGTCCGAGGCGATTGGCCAATGGAGCATAGATATACAGAGTCTCTCCTGCAATTTTATATTGCTTGTTGGGCAACTGCGAGCCTAAGGTGCGCATGTTATGCAGGCGGTCTGAAATCTTGATCAGAATCACACGGATATCATCGCTCATCGTAAGCAGGAGTTTTTTGAAGGATTCGGCTTGTGCCGAAGCCTGGTTTCCGAAGATACCTCCTGAGATTTTGGTCAGTCCGTCGACAATAAGTGCGATCTTGGGACCGAAGATGTTTGAGATATCTTCAACCGTGTAGTCTGTGTCCTCTACAACATCGTGCAGCAGAGCGGCGCAGATGGAAGTAGACCCCAGTCCGATTTCCTCGCAGGCAATCTGGGCCACGGCAATCGGGTGCATGATATACGGTTCTCCCGACAGTCGTCTCACTCCCTTGTGGGCCTGCTTGGCAAAATTAAAGGCTTTGGTGATGATCTCTACTTTCTTTCTGTGACGAGATGCCAGATAGGTATCCACCAAATGCTGGAATGCATCTTGGACGAGTTTCTCGTCTTCTATTTCTTTGTATTTGCTTTCCTCCATCTTGACCTCCTTTGTTCTCAAGTTATTTTACTCGAATTTTCTTTCCGGCACGTATGTTGTTGCCCTTAATTCCATTCAGCTTGCGCAACTTGCTGACAGTCGTATGGTTACGCGCGGCAATTTCTGACAGAGTATCTCCCTTGCGGATGGTTGCATACTTGGCACGGCTTCTGGAAGACTTTTTGCTGCTTCTTGAATAAGATGTTTTCGGCTTGGTAGAAGCAACCTTCTTGACTTCCGTTTCCTTGCGGTTGGTAAACAGCTCGTCAGAATTGTAACGGTAGATTGAGTCACCGGCGCTGATAAAGGCGCTGACGCTGTGCGTAGGGAGGCGCAGAATCTGTTCTTCATGGTCATTGCCGGGAATAAGCCCCGTACGGTATTGAGGGTTAAGTGCCTTAACTTCGTCCATGGATACGTTGCACATGGCTACAATCTGCTCGAAATGCAGCGGTTTGCCGATTTGCAAGGTATCAGAGCTTGCCGGTAATTTGGTCTTTACCGGGCAGATGTTGTGTTCACAATAGTAATTCATTACATAGTTGGCTGCAATGAATGCGGGGACATATCCGCGGGTTTCCTGAGGCAGATAAGGATATATCTCCCAATAGTCCTTGGAGTCGCCGGCACGTTTGATGGCTTTGTTTACATTGCCGGGACCACAGTTGTAGGCTGCGATGGCGAGCGGCCAGTCATTATATATGTTATACAAATCGCGCAGATAACGGGCTGCGGCGTATGACGACTTGATCGGGTCGCGCCGTTCGTCAATAAGACTGTTCACTTCCAGTCCGTATTTCTTTCCGGTGGTAATCATGAACTGCCACAAACCCACCGCTCCGGCTTTGGATACAGCCTGCGGATTCAGGGCCGATTCGATAACCGGCAGATATTTCAACTCCAGAGGCAGCTGATAGCTTTCCAATGCCTCTTCGAAGATGGGTGTATAAAAGTTTGAAGCCCCCAGCATATAGGATACTGAGCGCCGTAATTTGGTACAGTAGTGGTCAATGAATTTTCTTACAACCTCATTGTAAGGCATTTCAATGACATTCGGCAAACGTGATAGTCTGTTGATATAGGTCTCTTTGCTATACTCCGGATTCTCGTTGCTTGACTCGCAGTTTTCGTCGGGTGAAAGGTAATTCTTGACATTCCATTCGTGAAGCAGGCTGTCAATGTCGGAGGTCATACCTTCCGGCAGATCAATTACCTCGTCCTGATCGGTCTCGTCATCATGCACGGTGATATTGTCCTGTGCATACATAGAGACTGCTGCAAGGCATAATGAGAGGCATAAAGTTCCTATTCTTTTCTTCATATTCTTATTTAAAAATTTAAACGGCATTGTAGTCCCACACTTGTCTGGTTCTTCAACAGATGTCCGTTGTTCATGATCGTAGGCTCAATCTTGAGTCCTAAGTCTTTAGAGATATCAAACGAAGACAGTTCCGCATCTACATAAGCATCGACCACAGAGAGCAGGTACACGCCCACCATGCAGAAAATACTCAGGTCGCGATATTTCCGGTAAAAGTTCTTCTTATTCTTGAAGATTTCCTTAAAACGTTCTTCCTTACCGGTGATATCGTAGTTGATCGGCAACATGTCCAGATAGCTGTCCGTATTCGGATCATTGTCCATAATGTCCAGATAAGCCTGTGAGTAGTCTTTATACATCTGACCGTTCCAGGTCAGAGCATAGACACATCCCAGAAATCCACCGTACACAATCGGTATTTTCCAGTATTTGCGGTTATATACCTGTCCGGCGCCGGGGATAATCAGCGAAAGCCACAGGGCCCGTGTCGGGTTAGGCACGAACTTGACCATGGGTTTCTGTACGGCTATCGAGTCGTTTTTCTTGACGAGAAGACTCGTATCGGTCACTGCTTCCAGTTTTTCCAGGTTCTTCAGATTGGCCTGTTCTATCGAGTCGGCTACTAAAGAGTCCGCCACAATGGTTTCACCCTTCACGGAATCCGTTCTGATGGAATCCAGTGGGGCAATCGGATTGATGCGGGTCGAATCAGCCTCCTGCGCTGCAAGCGAAGAAATCCCATTGGGCCCATAGAAAAGGCACAACAGGATAATGACCAGTTTATATGCTATGTTTTTAGTTTTCAACTTTTCAAGCGATCAAACAATTCAATAATGCGTTCAAGTTCCTCTTCGCTGGAGAACGGGATGCTGATTTTGCCTTTTCCCTTGTCCGAGCAAGTGAGTTGCACTTTTGTCTGGAAGAATTGGCTCAGGCTGTCCTTCAGCAAATGGAATTCCTCTGGCAGTGCGGCTTTGGCAGCAGGCTGTGCTTTGGGTGCTGTTTCCATGCCATATTGCAGGTTGCGCACCATTTCCTCCACTTTTCTCACCGACAGATGTTCTGTTTCAATCTGTTTGAAGATTTTTATCTGATCGGCGGTATTTTCCAGGGCAAGCAGTGCTCTGGCATGTCCCATGTCGATCGTTTTGTTTTGAAGAGCCATCTGGATAGGAGCGGGCAGCTTGAGGAGACGCAGATAGTTGGTGATAGTGCTTCGGTTTTTTCCGATGCGTTCACTCAGACGCTCCTGTGTCAGTCCGTAAGTGTCCAGCAGATGCTGGTAAGCCAGGGCCACTTCCACGGCGTTCAGGTCTTCGCGCTGTATGTTTTCGATCAGCGCCATTTCCATCATATTTTCGTCGTCGGCTGTACGGATGTAAGCCGGAATGGTTCTTCTTCCTGCCAGAGCCGATGCTTTGCAGCGGCGTTCTCCGGCGATGATTTCGTAGGTGTCTTCACCGGTTTGTCGCACGGTGATCGGCTGTATAACCCCAATTTCGGCAATGGATTCGGCCAGTTCTCTCAGGCTGTCCTCATTGAACTCCTTTCTGGGTTGGTTGGGATTGGCTTTTATCTTATCCAGCTCTATTTCGTTGATGGACGACGAACCGTCGGTCTGTACCTCACGAGTTGAGATCAGGGCATCGAGTCCGCGTCCCAGTGCCGGATATTTTTTATGTACTGCCATGTGTCTTTTTCAGTTTTAGTTTTTTTCGATGATTTCTTTGGCGAGCGACAAGTGGTTTTTGGCTCCGGTAGATTCTGCGTCATACAGAATGGCCGGCACTCCGTGGCTTGGTGCCTCGCTAAGTTTCACATTGCGCTGGATTACGGTTTTGAACACCAGTTCCTGAAAATGGCGCTTCACTTCATCGTAGATTTGGTTTGCCAGTCGCAGACGGCTATCGTACATGGTGAGCAGGAATCCTTCGATTTCCAATGCCGGATTCAGTTTCGACTTGATGATTTTGATGGTATTCAGCAGCTTGCTGATACCCTCCAGGGCAAAGTATTCACACTGCACGGGAATAATGACGGAGTCGGCAGCCGTGAGCGCATTTACCGTGATGAGTCCCAGTGACGGTGAACAGTCTATCAATATATAGTCGTATTCCGATTTCAGGGGCTGCAACAAGTGCATCAGCACTTTCTCCCTGTTGTTCAGGTTGAGCATTTCGATTTCGGCTCCCACCAGGTCGATGTGTGACGGAATAATATCCAGTCCGTCGATGTCGGTGGTGTAGATAGCCTCGCGAACATCCGCCTGTTCTATGATGCATTCATAGATGGAACAGTCAATCTCCGAAACGTCTACACCCAGACCAGATGAGGCATTTGCTTGCGGATCGGCATCAACCAAAAGAACCTTCTTTTCCAAAGTAGCCAAAGAAGCTGCTAAATTCATAGAGGTAGTGGTTTTGCCCACACCACCTTTCTGATTTGCTAAAGCGATAATCTTTCCCATTTCTATGTATCTTTGATGCTACAAAGTAACGGATAATCTTATTCTTCTCCTAATAATCGTGAGTGAGTTTCTGAAAATTGTTGATAACTCACGCTTATTGTTGATAACTTAAGCTACATGAATAAATGCAAATATATGCATTATTTCTTTGATAAAGAGCCTTTTTAAACCTTTTTTCGTATTTTTGTAGCATATAATTTTATTACAATAATAATGAGACCTTTAATTTTTATCTCGAACGATGACGGCGTGCATGCCAAAGGATTGAACGAACTGGTGGCTTGGGTCAAGGATATGGCCGACGTGGTGGTTATGGCTCCCGACGGTCCGCGCTCGGGTTCGGCTGCGGCGATTACTTCCATCGTCCCGGTAACCTACAAGAAGGTGTCCGAAGAGCCGGGGGTAAGCATCTATTCCTGTTCCGGCACTCCGGTGGATTGTGTGAAACTGGCATTTGAAACCGTGCTCCCGCGCCGTCCCGATCTGGTGCTGAGCGGCATCAATCACGGCGACAATGCATCGGTCAATGTGCATTATTCCGGTACGATGGGAGTGGTGTTTGAAGGCTGCCTGAAGGGAATTCCTTCCATCGGCTTTTCTTTGGCTGACGCTTGTGCGGATGCTGATTTCACGGCTTTACAACCTTATATAAGAACATTGGTGAGCCAGATTCTGGCCGAAGGACTGCCTCAGGGTGTCTGTCTGAATGTCAATTTCCCTGCCGGAAAGAATTTGCGCGGTTTGCGCGTCTGCCGCATGGGGTGGGGCTGCTGGAACTGTGAGTGGAAGTCGGCCGCGCATCCTGCCGGTAAACCGGCTTATTGGCTGACAGGCCAATATGAGAATCTGGAGCCCGATGCTACGGACACCGATGTCTGGGCTTTGTCGCAGGGATATGCATCGGTGGTTCCTATACGCCTGGATGTCACGGCCTATGACTGTCTGGAGAATATGAAAACCAAATTGGAGGAGATTTCATGAAATACTATCTGATTGCCGGCGAGGCCAGTGGAGATCTGCATGCCGGGAAGCTGATGGAAGCGTTGAAACAGCACGATGCTGCGGCAGCGTTCCGTTATTTCGGAGGCGACGAGATGCAGCGTCAGGGCGGAACGCTGGTGCGTCACTACAAAGACACGGCCTATATGGGCTTTATCCCCGTGTTGCTTCATTTGCGTCAGATATTCCGCAATATGGATTTGTGCAAGCAGGATATTGTGCAGTGGCAGCCCGATGTGGTGATTCTGGTTGATTATCCCGGTTTTAATCTGTCCATAGCGGAGTTTTTGCGCAAAAACACCCAAATCCCCGTTTATTATTATATCGCTCCCAAGATATGGGCCTGGAAGGAACACCGCATCAAGAATATCCGTCGCGATGTGGACGAGCTCTTTTCCATTCTGCCTTTTGAGATTGAATTCTTTGAGCAGAAGCATCATTATCCCATTCATTATGTGGGAAATCCCTCACTCGACGAGGTGCATGAGTTTCTGGCGCAGCATCCGTCCGATCCCGAAGGGTTCCGTCGGGAACATGGATTGGACAACCGTCCGATTATTGCTCTTCTGGCGGGCAGCCGCAAGCAGGAAATCAAGGATAACCTGCCCATGATGGCACAGATAGCCCGGGAGCATGCCGCCGATTACCAGATTGTGCTGGCCGGTGCTCCCAATATAGAACTGTCTTACTATCATCAGTTTATCGACAAGGAGCAGGTGCATATCCTTTCCGGTTGCACTTACCGCATTTTGCAGCATTCGGCGGCCGCATTGGTCACTTCCGGAACGGCAACTCTGGAGACCGCCTTGTTCCGTGTGCCTCAGGTCGTATGCTATTATACCGCTTGCGGAAAGGCTGTTTCTGTGTTGCGCAAGCTATTCCTGAAGGTGCCGTTCGTGTCGCTGGTGAATCTGATTACCGCTGAGGAAGTGGTGCCGGAGCTGGTTGCCGACCAGATGAATCCCGAGCGTCTCCATCGTGAGTTGCAGGCCATTCTGCCAGGAGGTGCCGGACGCGAGGCTCAGCTTCAGGGATACCAGCGCATGCTTTCCCGTTTGGGAGAGCCCGGAGCTCCCGACCGTGCCGCAGAGCAGATGGTGCAGCTCCTGCAAAAGAAATGATTGTACAGACCGAAAAAAGGAAAGGAAGCCTTGCAGAACCCCATGAAGGAGTATGCGAGGCTTCCTTTCCTTTTTTATTGCGATTCCCCATGTAGCGGAAATCTTTGGTTCGGGAGCAGAGCTCCTTACTTTAATACCTTTCTTAGAATAAGGTGATGGTGTAGAGGTAGATCACCGCAGCCGGAATGGCCAGCAGAGAACTGTCAAAGCGGTCCAGCATACCTCCATGTCCCGGCAGGATATTGCCGCTGTCCTTGATGCCCAGCTGCCTTTTCAGCAGACTCTCCACCAGATCACCCCAAGTGCCGAAGAATACCACCACGAGTGACAGACCCAACCATTCCCAGCGGTTCAGTGTGGTGTCCATGGCCAACAGCTGCGAACAGCCAACAGCCACGACCAGTCCTCCGAAGAAACCCTCCCAGGACTTTTTGGGAGAGATGCTGGGGAACAGTTTGTTTTTGCCCAGCAGAGAGCCGAAGCAGTAGGCACCGGTGTCGCTCATCCACAAGAAAATGAATACCGACAGCGGAATGAATCCGTTGTAAGTGATGCTTTCTGTGGCCAACATGTCCGGGCGGGTGGTGAAGGCCAGCACGCTCAACAAGGCAAAAGGCAGCGCCACATACATCTGTCCCAGCATGGTGAACGCCCAGTTATTGATCGGCGATTTCCGTTTGAGATAAAGTTCGCTGATGAGCAGATAAATGATGGAAAGCAGATAGGGGATGAATACAGCCGGCGGAGTGATGTTACTGCAATAGCCGAAGAAGGCCAGAAACAGATAAGCTGCGGCGGCAGTACTGATGAAAGCATTTACGGTTACGTTTTCCTGCTTATTCACAATATGCGTATATTCCCATACAGAAAGAGCCGTGATGATGCAAAAGAGCAGGCAGAATGTGAGCGGTCCGTACAGGAAGCCGCCGATAATAACGGCCACGAAGATGATGCCCGTCAGTGTGCGCAATATTAGATTTTTTATTTTATCCGTCATGATGGTTTAAATTTTATGCTCCACGTCACCCGCAGGCGGCGTGGAGCTGTAACCTTTTATTGGTTGTCTTTGTTTTCTGTTGATTCTGCCTCTGTACCGTTATCTGTTTTCGGTGTTTCGGAAACAGCAGGCTCCGCAGTGTCGGCGGGCAGGGCTTTAGGTTCCTCTGCCGTTTCCGTTGCAGGGCTGTCGCTTTCCGAAGCCTTTGCTGCCTCCTGCTGCTCCTGTTCGGCATTCAGGGTGAGCAGCTCTTCGGTGCGGCTGGTCCACGGGCGTTTTCCGAAGATCTTTTCCACATCCTCGGCAAAGATCACCTCTTTCTCTACCAGCAGCTGAGCCAGCTGTGCATGTCCTTCCTTGTGTTCCAGCAACAGGTCCTTGGCGCGCTCATATTGCTCGGCAATCATATTCTTCACCTCTTCGTCGATCAGCTGGGCCGTCTTGTCGGAATACGGTTTGCTGAAGCTGTACTCGTCATTGCTGTAGTAGCACAAGTTCGGCAGGCGGTCGCTCATACCCATATAAGCAATCATGCCGTAAGCCTGTTTGGTGACACGCTCCAGGTCGTTCAGGGCTCCAGAAGAAATGTGGCCCACGAAAACTTCCTCGGCGGCACGTCCGCCCAGAGTGGCACACATCTCGTCCAGCATCTGTTCCTTGGTAGTAATCTGTCTTTCTTCCGGCAGATACCAGGCAGCGCCCAGTGCGCGTCCGCGCGGCACGATGGTCACCTTGATCAGCGGATTGGCATATTGCAGGAACCAGGAGATGGTGGCGTGTCCTGCCTCATGCAGGGCGATGGTACGCTTCTCGTCGTTGGTCATCACCTTGGTCTTCTTTTCCAGACCGCCGATGATACGGTCCACGGCGCTCAGGAAGTCGTCCTTGCTGACAGATTTCTTGTTATGGCGTGCAGCGATCAGCGCTGCTTCGTTACATACGTTGGCGATGTCGGCACCCGAGAATCCCGGAGTCTGGCGGGCCAGCAGGTCGATATCCACGGTGTCGTCAATCTTGACCGGTTTGAGGTGTACCTGGAATACTTCCTTACGTTCGTTCAGATCCGGCAGGTCCACGTGAATCTGACGGTCGAATCGTCCGGCACGCAGCAGGGCCTTGTCCAGAATATCCACACGGTTGGTGGCCGCCAGGATGATTACACCGCTATTGGTTCCGAAACCGTCCATTTCGGTGAGCAACTGGTTCAGGGTGTTTTCGCGCTCGTCGTTACCGCCCATGGCCGGATTCTTTCCGCGGGCTCTACCCACGGCGTCGATCTCGTCGATGAAGATGATACACGGTGATTTTTCCTTGGCCTGTCGGAACAGGTCGCGCACACGGCTGGCACCTACACCCACGAACATTTCCACAAAGTCGGAACCCGACATGGAGAAGAACGGTACGTCTGCCTCACCGGCCACAGCCTTGGCCAAAAGAGTCTTACCCGTTCCCGGAGGGCCTACGAGCAGGGCACCCTTAGGAATCTTACCACCCAACTCGGTAAACTTGCCCGGATTCTTCAGGAATTCCACGATTTCCTGCACCTCCTGCTTGGCACTGGCCTGTCCGGCCACATCCTTGAAGGTGACGCGTGTGCCTTCGCCTTTCTCTACCAGTTTGGCTTTGCTCTTTCCTACGTTGAACACGTTGCCGGCGCCACTGCCTGCTCCTCCGCCCAAACGGCGCATCAGCAGGAACCACACGCCGAAGATCAGAACAAACGGCAGCAGATTGAAGAGCAGGCTTCCTACCCAGCCGCTGGAGTGTTCGTAGGCCAGCTTTCCGGTGAAGTGTCCGCTTTGCTGCTGCTGGTCGATAAATTCCTCCAGTTTGTCATCCGAAGGGTAGGTGATGTCCAGATAAGGATTCTTGCCGGTCTGCTTGACACCGGTCTTGAAAATATCGCGGATGAATTCCGGTTTCACATACATGCGCAGCACTCCTTCGTCCTTGTTGGCGATGATTTTTGAGGCATAGCCGCGGGTAACGTATTCCTTGAATTCGGTGTACGTGGCATTTTTCGAGGCGCTGCTGTCATTACCCATAATGAACAGGTAAGCCAGAATGAGTATGATAATGCCGTAGATCCAACCGATGTTGAACCGGGGCATGTTTCTTTTCTTGTTGTCTTCTTTCATAAACGTGAATGTGTTTTTTTATTGAATGTCTTCTATTTTTGTGATGTCGGCATCGGTCCACAGATTTTCCAGATCATAGAACTCGTGTGCGTCGGGAGTAAAGATATGCACGATAACGTCGGTATAGTCCATCGCCACCCACTGGGCATTGCGCAGTCCGTCCACGGCCGACGGTTTGGCACCGGCCTGCTCGCGGGCAAATTTTGCCACAGATTCGGTGATGGCGGTTACATGCGACGGAGAGTTACCCTGACAGATGATAAAATAATTGCAGATTGTTTCTTCTATGTTCTCCAGATTGACTACAGCGATGTCATATCCTTTCTTCTCTTGTATTCCTTCAATGATTTTGTCTACTAAAATGTTTTGTGATCTATACATGTTATTTACCTATTTATAAAATAGAACGCGACAAAGATACTAGATAAACTCACATTAGGCTATATATTCACGCCAAAATATCTCCACTTTTGGATTTTTTTGCAAAAAAAAATCATGAATATCGCTTCTCTGAAAAAAAAGTTGGAAAAAAGTTGCCCAAAAATTTGCAGTTACAAAAAATAGTAGTACCTTTGCATCCAGAAACAGATAATGGGCTATGGTGTAATGGTAACACAACAGATTCTGGTCCTGTTTTTCTTGGTTCGAATCCAGGTAGCCCAACAGAAGAAGATCGCTCCGGCGATCTTTTTTTGTTTCTGTTCCTTTCTGCGCTTCCGCGGTCGGGTGGGAGCCTGCCCCATATTCTTTTTGCTTTCCGGCTCTTTAATAATTCATTTCGATGAATGCATCATTTCATTTTGATGATTTGAAAAAATCATCAGGATGGTTTTTTCGCGTCATTTCGGCGCGGCAGATACAAAAATAGGCTGCACCCTGACGGCGCAGCCTATTCCTGAAATATCAAGCTATATTCTTATTTGCTTTTTTCCTCGTCGATGGCTTTGATCTTCTCTTTCAGAATAGCGAGTTCTTCTTTCAGTTTCTCCACTTTCTTGTTCAGCTCGTTCACCAGACTGTTGCCCTTTTTAGAATTGAAGGAAAGGAAGCCCAGATTGTTCTCATAGGTCTTGATTTCGTTCTTCATATTCTCATAGGCACGCATCAGGCGGTCGCGTTCACGGTTCAGCGTGTTGCCACCCTTCTCGGCAGAAGACTTCAGATTGCTTCTGAAGTTATTGATTCTGCGCTTGGCGTTGCTCTTGTTGATGGCTTCAAACAGTTTGTCGGCCAGCTCGCGGTATTCGGCATAAATCTTGTCCTTTTCCTTGAAAGGCACATGACCGGTTTCGTTCCACTCTTTGGCCAGTTTGCGTACTGTGTCGGCACAAGAGTCGATTTCCTCTACCGCAATGTTCTTGAGCTGTTCGATAATGCTCTTCTTCTTTTCCAGATTTTCGTTTTCCTGGCTCTGTACAGACGAAGTAGCCTTGCCCTTCTGCTCGAAGAAATAGTCGCAGGCACCGATGAAGCGTTTCCACAAAGACTCAGAGTACTTCTTAGGTACCGGTCCGATGGTTTTCCACTCCTTCTGCAGCTTGGTCAGAATATCGCCGGTAGCCTTCCAGTCGGTGCTGTCCTTTAAGGATTCAGCCTTTTCGCACAACTGCTTCTTCAGTTCCAGATTCTTGTTCTGGCTTTCTTTCAGATATTTGAAGAATGCGGCTTTCTGTTCGAAGAAACGGTCGCAGGCAGCTCTGAAGCGCTCGAAGATTTTTACATTCATCTTCTGCGGAGCGAAGCCGATTTCCTTCCATTCAGCCTGTATCTTGATGATGTCCTGAGTAGCCTGTTCCCAGTCGGCAAAGGTCTTCAGGTTCGACAGGTCGATTTCTTCAATCTTGACACACAGTTCGGTCTTCTTGGCCAGGTTCTCCTCTTCTTTCTGCTTCAGGTCCTCAAAATGCTGCTGATGTCTTTTGTTGATAATGGTTGAAGCGTTCTTGAAGCGGTTCCAGATTTCCTCGCGCAGTTCCTTGGCAACCGGACCGGTTTCCTTATATTCCTGATGCAGGGCCTGCAACTGTTGGAAGGCAGAAATCACATCGTCTTCCTCGGCCAGTTTCTCGGCAGTCTCGCACAGGCGTGTCTTGATTTCGAGATTCTTCTTGAAATCATATTCTCTGAATTCGTGATTCAGTTTGAGCAGGTCGTAGAACTGCTCGGTATATAACTGATAGTTTTTCCAAAGTTCGTTCACCTTGTCGGCCGGCACATTGGTGATGGTTTTCCATTCGTTTTGCAGTTCCTTGAACTCGTTATAGTGCTGGTTGGCCTCTTCCGGTGAAGAAATCATGGCTTTGATCTTGTCCAGGATATCGAATTTCTTCTGCAGATTTTCTGATTTGATGCGTTCCTGCTCGGCCATGATCTCGGCACGCTTTTCCTTGATGATGCGCATCCACTCCTTGAAAGTCTGCTCGTCGGCATCCACTTCCGGAACAAATTCGTCGGGGTTTCCTCCGGCTTCTACAAAAGCGGCCTTCTTTTCGTTGAGCTCTGCCTTATGAATGCGGTAGAAGTTCTGTTTGAGGCTGTCCAGTTCCTGTTTGCCGGGGATGTCACTGCTTTGCGCCAGTTTCTTTATGTATTCCAATATTTCTCCTTTAGATTGCAGCACGACGTTTTTCACTGTTTCTGTTCCTGCTTCGTCTTTGGCAGAAATACATGCGTTGTCTAATCCTTCCAGGGAAGTTGTTTCTTGAGAGTCCATCATTTTACTTGCTTTTAGTATCTGATTCGGTTTTCAGTCTCTATATTTTTTACAAATTAAAACAAAAAAGAAATTAAGTCCTAAGATTTTTCTGTTTTTTTCTCTTTAAATCCATGTTTTTCTTCTGAAGAACCACATAAACAAGGCCGTCACGATGACCGTGATGCCGATGGCCAACGGAAATCCCCAAGGCGACTGCTCCATGCCGTTTACCAGGTTCATTCCAAACAAGCTGGCTACCAGGGTCGGGAACATCAGGATGATGGAAATAGAGGTAAGCATCTTCATGACGCTGCTCATGTTGTTGTTAATCAGGTTGGCATAGGTATCCATCGTGGAATCCAGGATGTTGGCATAGATGGAAGTGGTTTCGCGCGCCTGGCTCATCTCGATATTGACGTCTTCAATCAGGTCGGCGTCCAGCTCGTCGATGGGGAGTTTGAATTTCAGTTTCGACAACAGGGTTTCGTTACCTCGGATGGAGGTAATGAAATAAGTCAGGCTGTCCTGAAGACGCGAAAGGTTGATCAGGTCGGCATTGTCCACATTGCGGTCCAGATTCTGTTTGGCTTTTTCAATAAGCGTGTTGATCTGCTTCAGCCGTTTCAGATACCACACTGCCGAAGACAGGAAAAGACGGAACACCAGATCTACGGAGTCGGTAAAGCCGACACCGCGCTTTTGCTGGTAGCTCACGAAGTCGATCATCATGTTTGTTTCAAAATTACAAACCGTGATACACACTTCCTTGTTCATGATAATACCCAGGGGGATGGTGGTATATGGGGTTCGGGAGCGTACTTCCTTGACATAAGGGATTCGTAAAATAATAAGAATCCAGCCCTCATCAAATTCGTAACGGGCGCGCTCGTCGGTATCGGCGATGTCCATCAGGAAATAATCCGGAATCTTCAGGTCCTTTTCCAGAAAGTCAAGATCATCCTGCGTCGGGCAGGTTACTTGAACCCAACAGTTAGGCTCCCAGTTTTCCATCGTTCTCAGGCCGTTGGCCGTATTCCAGTATGTTCGCATGCATCTTCCTCCAATAAAAAGTTTCTTATCGGAGTCCAGAAGCGCACTCCGATAGGTCTAAATGTTTAAAAAAGTCGCGTAATAATCGTCCATAAGTTATGACCCAGAATTTTCCGTTTGCAAAAATACAAAAAGATTCCTTATATCCTAAAGAAACAGGCTCAATTTATCAAGACAATTCTTGGGTCACAGCATTGGTCAAGGCAATGAAATCGGCCACGGAAAGCTGTTCCGGACGCTTGTTGAAGATTTCATTCTGTAAAAAGACGCTGTGGTCTTTTACGGCCTCGCCTTTTTGCTGCCTGCGCTGGTCGGCCTCGGCAAACAGAGGCTTGATGGAGTTGCGCAAGGTCTTTCGGCGCTGGTTGAAGCAGGTCTTTACGATTTTCTTGAACAAGGCTTCGTCGCAGCCCAGTGATTCGGTGGCATTTCGTGTCATCCGGATGACGGCACTCTTCACCTTGGGAGGGGGATTGAAGACATGTTCATGCACGGTAAACAGATAGTCCACATGATACCAGGCCTGGATCAGTACGCTCAGAATGCCGTAAGTCTTGCTTCCGGGACCGGCGGCAATGCGTTCGGCCACCTCTTTCTGAATCATACCGGTGCAGCAGGGTATCAGCTCCTTGTAGTCGAGCATCTTGAAGAAAATCTGACTCGAGATATTGTAGGGATAATTTCCTGTAAGTACAAATGAAGAGCCTCCGAACACTTCCCGAAGGTCCATTTTCAGAAAATCCTGCTCCAGTATATTGCCCTGAAGAGCCGGAAAGGCCTCTTTCAGATAGGCAACGGATTCATAATCAATTTCCACCACCTTGACCGGACGGTCCTTCTGAATAAGAAACTGAGTCATGACACCCATACCCGGACCCACCTCGAGAACGGGAATATTGGGGCATGCGTCTACTGTATCGGCAATGTCCTGGGCTATTTTCAAATCCTTTAAAAAGTGTTGGCCCAAAAATTTTTTAGGTTTTACAGACTTCATTGTTGCTTTTTTATACTACTTTTGTGTATGCAAAGATAGTATAATCCCCTGCAAAAAGAACAAGCACAAAGGCTTTATTTTTGCGGCGGCTTATGAATATCTCGGGGATATTAAGTAATATTAATAAGAAAACTACATTGAAAGACAATAAGATCATAAACTATGCATTTCAAGTGGTAGGCCCACTGGTTCTGTCGGGACTGATTTTATGGTGGATGTACCGCGGTTTTGACTGGGATGAGTTTTTTGAGGCCTTGACTTATCACACAGACTGGACATGGATGCTCCTGTCTATGCCTTTCGGAGTGACGGCACAGGTGTTCCGTGCCTTGCGCTGGAAACAGGCGCTGGAGCCGGTGCAGGAGCATCCCCGCACCACGGTTTGTATCAATTCCGTCTATCTCTCTTATGCCGCCAGCCTGGTTATCCCCCGCATCGGCGAGGTGTTGCGCTGCGGCGTGTTGAGCCGCTACGACGGTACTTCCTTTTCCAAATCTCTGGGCACAGTGGTGACGGAGCGCATCGTGGATTCCGTGTTTGTGGTGCTGCTCGCCGGTTTTACCATTCTGTTTCAAATGCCTGTTTTTGTCACCTTCTTCCGGCAGACGGGGGTGAGTGTGGTCGGTGTGCTGCAAGGCTTTTCGCTCACGGGATATATTGTGACCATCGTGTGTGTGCTGGCTTTTATTCTGTTGCTGGCATGGCTAGTCAAGCGGCTGTCAGTATTCAAGAAAACACGGAATGTGTTTGTCGATCTGCGCGACGGACTGATTTCCTTGCGCAAAATCAAAAGCGTGCCTTTATTCCTATTTTATACGATAGGCATCTGGCTTTCTTATTATCTGCATTTCTATTTCACGTTCTTTTGCTTTGAGTCTACCTCATCTTTGGGAATGTCGGCCGCTCTGGTGGCCTTTGTCGTAGGATGCTTTGCCGTGCTGGTGCCTACACCAAACGGAGCCGGACCGTGGCATTTCGCCGTAAAGACCGTGTTGTTGCTCTATGGCGTTCAGGCACAAGACGGCGTGATGTTTGTACTCACCGTGCATACCTTGCAGACACTGCTGGTGCTGGTGCTGGGACTTTATGCCATTGTGCGTCTGCAGTTCATCCGCAGGATACCGAGACAGGCCGTGTCCCATCCATAAATGATTTTTGTTAAACCCTAATAACGAATAAAACTATGTGCGAAATCAAGAATCTAAATCCACAAATTGTTTGGAAGAATTTCTATGCTTTGACTCAGGTTCCACGTCCATCCGGACATCTCGCAAAGGTGCAGGCCTTTTTGTTGGACTGGGCTGCAGAGCATCATATAGAGGCATTTAAGGACGGTGGTGAGAATATCGTTTTCAAGAAACCGGCCACTCCGGGTATGGAGAACAGAAAGAAAGTGGTGTTGCAGGCTCACATGGATATGGTGCCGCAGAAACTGGAAACCACGGTTCACGATTTTGAAAACGATCCGATCCAGACTTACGTAGACGGAGAATGGGTACGTGCCAAGGGTACTACTTTGGGAGCCGACGACGGTATCGGTGTGGCTGCGATTATGGCTGCCTTCGAGGACGAGGATTTGAAGCATGGTCCGATGGAAGCCTTGATTACTGCCGACGAAGAAACCTGCATGTATGGTGTGAACCATCTGGCAAATGATGTGCTGAGCGGCGACATCCTGCTGAACATTGATAACGAGACTATGGGCGAATTTGTGGTAGGAAGTGCCGGTGGCGTGAATATCACAGCCCAGCTGCAATACAATGCCGCAGAAACAGATACGGAGGATATTGCCGTGAAGGTATCGCTCAAGGGACTGCGTGGCGGTCACTCCGGATTGGAAATCAACCAGGGACGCGGAAATGCCAATAAGCTGATGGCGCGCTTCGTAAAGCAGGCCATTGCCGATGACGACGCACGTCTGGCTTCATGGATTGGTGGCAACATGCGCAATGCTATTCCACGCGAGTGTGAAGTGGTGCTGACCATTCCGGCTGAAAATCTGGACGACCTGACAGATCTGGTAGCCTACTGCGAGCGTCTGTTCCAGGCAGAATATCAGGGCGTAGAGGAAGATATCACGATGACTGTGGAGAAAGTGGAACTTCCGGCACATGAGGTTCCAGAGGAAATCCAGGACAATCTGATTTCTGCAATTCTGGCATGTCACGACGGAGTGCTGAGAAACATCCCGTCTATTCCACATATTGTAGAGACTTCTTCAAATCTGGCTATTATCAAGATCGGTGAAGGCAAGGCCGAAATCCTGATTCTGGCCCGCAGTTCAAACGAAGGTATGATGGAATACATCACCACAATGATGGAAAGCTGCTTCGGTATGGCCGGTATGAAGGTGACAACAGACGGACATTACGGAGCATGGCAGCCAAACTTCGATGCTCAGATCACCAGTGTGATGAAAGAGGTATATCAGAAAGTATTTGAGGAGACTCCGGTTGTGCAGGTCGTACATGCCGGTCTGGAGTGCAGCATCATCGGACAGGTTTATCCGAATATGGAACTGATCAGCTTCGGTCCTACGCTCCGTTCACCGCATACTCCAAATGAGCGTTGTAACATTCCTTCAGTAGAGAAGTTCTGGATTTTCCTGAAACACTTGCTGGAGCAGATTCCTGTAAAAGAGTAAGAAAGGAAATGATTTTCCGCTAAAGCGGATAAAAAGATAGCAGCCCCAAGGTACTGACAGTGCTTTGGGGCTGTTTGTTTACCGAAAGAAAGCAGGAATGGAATTACGCCGGAAAGGGCAAAACAGAGGCTTCTGAAATGTTTCCGGTTGTTACGATGATGTTACAAATGCGGCATGGGCTGTAGAACTCCCGGCAAAAAATAATGCCAAAAAACGGATTTAACACCTTTGTAACACAATTGAAATGTCAAACTGAAAATCTATTTTTATTTTCGCGCTTGCTGAAAGTTGAAATTAATAATCAATTATATTTTATGGAAACAGTTTATTTAGGATTAATTCTATTCCTTTTTGTGCTGGCTATTTTCGACCTGGTAGTCGGAGTCAGTAATGATGCGGTGAACTTTCTGAACTCCGCAATCGGTTCAAAAGTGGCCCGCTTCCGTACCGTTCTTATTGTGGCAGCGGCCGGAGTATTGATTGGTGCTGTAGTCAGCAATGGTATGATGGACATCGCCCGTCACGGTATTTTCCAGCCTCAGATGTTCTCTTTCAATGACTTGCTGTGTATTTTCCTGGCAGTCATGGTGACCGATGTCGTGTTGCTGGATATCTTTAACTCTTTGGGAATGCCGACATCAACTACCGTATCCATGGTGTTTGAGCTCCTCGGAGGTACCTTTATTCTGGCTTTGTTGAAGATTGCTTTCGACGAAACCGGTACCCTTGGATTTGCCGAACTGATGAACACCGAAAAGGCACTTTCCGTGATTTTGGGTATTTTCCTGTCCGTAGCCATCGCCTTTGTGGTCGGAGTCATTGTGCAGTGGATATCCCGATTGATTTTTACTTTCAACTATCGCAAGAATCTGAACTATACCATCGGTATTTTTGGCGGTATAGCTGTAACGGCAATTCTTTATTTTACTTTGGTTAAAGGTCTGAAGGGATCTGCTTTCGCAGGTGCTCCCTGGTTGGAATACATCAATCAGAATATCTCTACTGCTCTTATTGCCAGCTTGGTTATATTTACCATTCTGATGCAGATCCTGCACTTCCTGAAAGTTAATGTCTTCAAGATTATCATCCTGATGGGTACTTTTGCCCTGGCAATGGCTTTTGCCGGCAATGACTTGGTGAACTTTATCGGAGTTCCTTTGGCTGCCTATTCCGCTTTTCAGGATTTTGTGGCCAACGGAGCCGGAAACGCCGACACATTTATGATGTCTTCTCTGAACGAGAGTGCCAAAACTCCGTTTGTTTTCCTTCTGATTGCCGGTATCATCATGGTCTTTGCCCTGGCTTTCTCAAAGAAAGCACACAACGTAATCAAAACTTCGGTTGACCTGTCTCGTCAGGATGAGGGTGAGGAAATGTTCGGTTCGTCACGTGTGGCCCGTAGCATTGTCCGCGGTTCGACCTCTATTGGTGAGTTCCTTTCCAACTACACTCCGAAAGGATTGAGCAGTTGGTGCGACAAGCGTTTTAACAAGAACGAAGTTATTTTGGAGAACGGAGCCGCTTTTGACCTGGTACGTGCTTCGGTTAATCTTGTGGTAGCCGGTCTGCTGATTATCATGGGTACTTCCTTGAAATTACCTTTGTCAACCACTTACGTGACCTTCATTGTGGCCATGGGTTCTTCTTTGGCCGACAGAGCCTGGAGCCGTGAGAGTGCCGTATTCCGTATCACCGGAGTGCTCAATGTGATTGGTGGTTGGTTCCTGACAGCAGCTGTAGCCTTTATTTCCTGCGCTTTCGTAACCATCCTGATGTATTATGGTGGTATGATTGTGATGTTTGCCTTTGTTATCCTGTCCATATATATATTGCTGAAGAACAACATCGGTGCCGGAAAGAAGGACGAACGCGGTGCACGCGATGTGGTGTTCCAAGAAATGATGGCAACCCGCGACAAGGCCGAGTGCTGGGGTTATCTCAAGAAACATGTATCCATCACTCAGAAAGAAGTGCTTGATTTTGTGGCTACCTCTTATGAACGTGTGATTGACGGATTCACCGGCGAAAACCTGAAAACCTTGAGAAAGGTATCCCGAAAACTGGATCAGGAGAAGCGCATAATCAAGAAGCTGCGTCAGAGAGAACTGGTGGGTATGAGAAGAATCGACACACAATTGTCTTTGGAGAAGAACACCTGGTTCCATTTGAGTACCAACAGCGACCAGCAGATGATTTACTGTTTGAAGCGTATGAACGATCCGTGTCAGGAGCATGTTGACAATAACTTCAATCCGTTGAACGAGGAGTGCGTTGCCGAATTGCAACAGGTAAAACAGCAGGTTCTGGAATTTATTGCCCGCGGTGGTGCTATCATCGAGGAGCAGAACCTGGAGATTGTTGAGGCTTTCCTGCTCGAAACGGAGAATTACAAAGACAAGCTTTCCGTAATCCGCAAAAAGCAGTTTGACCGCTTGCAGACAGAAAACAGCCAGTACCTCAAGGTTGCCTTGGTTTATTTGAATATCCTGCAGGAGAGTCAGGAGTTGATCAGCTGTCTGCGTCACGATCTTCGTGCTTATAAGAAGTTTATTCAGTAGTTGGATAAAGGAACATTCTGAAAGGGCTATTAGCCTTATGATGTTCCGTTGTTGAAATGATTATCATAAGAAATAAAGGTGGTCCAAAGCGAATCTGCTTGAAGGACCACCTTTATTTCTTGTATGTAAGAATGGTTTGATAGGCAAATGGAGAAACGTGGTGTGTACGTTTTTTTGTTTGCATGACCCATGTTTATATGTTTCTTAGGTCTGGTAATGCAGATGTATTCGAAACTTGCTTCTTGGTTTCTTACGGTGCTGTAAATCATGAAACGGTTTTTCATTATTTTAGATTCATTCTCTTAGACAGAACCGAAAAAGGTGAAAGTATGGCTCTTATCAGATAGATCAAAAACAGTTACATTGGGTTTTGTTTTTTTAAGTAGGCTCCTTCTTTTTCCTGTTCATAAAAAAATATTAAAATCCCCATTTAGCAGAAAAAATAAGATACCTTTGTTTCTTTCAGGAGTATTTTTGTAATTATAAAAATTCTTGCCCATGAAAACATACAAAAATATCAGACTGCGCTTTTGTTCAGGAGCGCTTTTGCTGTCATTCCTTTTGTGTCAGCCCGTAGAGGCACGCCGCTACGACAGGCTGTGGAAGCAGGCTTTCCGTTATCAGGAGCAGGGATATCCGGCTTCTGCCGGTAAGGTTGTGGACAAGATTCAGGCCAAAGCCTTGCGGGAGAACAACCGGAATCAGGAGATGGCAGCCTTTCTGGCCGCAACGTCTTTCCGGCAACAGATTTCTCCGGACAGCTTTTATATTGATTTTCAAGAACTGGAACGGCGTGTGCTTCAGGCAGAAACGCCGGCCGAACGGGCTGTGTATGCGTCTTTTGCGGCGGAAGTCTGTCAGAATAACCAGTACCGCGGACAATGGCGTGCCTGGGCCGAGGGCGACAGTCTGCCGATAGAATACTGGAGCCGTGAGGATTATCGCAAACGGGCGCTTTATTACCATACACTCTCCCTGACCGATGTTTCGGTATTGGGTGAGGTCCGTTTGAAAGATTATATGCCTTTGGTGCTTCCGGGAGAAACCGACAGTCAGTTCGGGCATGACCTGCTTCATTTGATCGGGCGCCGTGCTCTGGCAGGTATGAAAAGCCTGAATGCGGACCCGGCACTGTTACAGGAGTCGGTCGGAAAGATATTGTCTGTTTACCGGGAGCATAAAAACCGGGATGCGGAATTATATTTCTTGCTGGATTCTATTCAAATGGCGCCCCCGAAGAATTGGGGAGCCGTATCTTCCGAGCAGCGCGATTCTTTGCTCTTCGCCAGTGCGGAATATCGGGCTTATGCCGATATCATGCAGCGTTTTGCCGATCGCCCTTCTGTGGCCGAAGCCTATCTGCGCGCTTCGCAGATGGGATTCAGTACTCCGGAGCAAGTACGCTTGTTGCAGACGGCCTTAGAGCGTTATCCGCGCTATAAACGCATTTCTGCATTAAAGAACGAATTGAAAAGCCTGAGTCAGCCTTATCTGAGTTGGGTCGTTGATGAGACCGGTTATCCCGGTGATACCATTCCCTGGACTTTGGCACACCGCAATATCCGCGATGTGGAGTGCCGGATTTATCGGATTACCCAAAGTTTGCAGGACACTTTAACCCGTCAGCCTTTTGAAAAGGTCGGAAAGATGCTGCAAAAGCAAGGAGAATTGCTGGAAACCCGCAAGCTGGTTTTGAAAGAAGAGCCTTCACCTTATGAATATGTGCGTGATACGCTTTCCTGGACCGTACCCGAAATCGGTTATTATGCCTTATATTTTACGGTCCGCTCTCCCGAAGGCACACAAGAGGAGTGCCGTTTCTTCCAGTCTTCCACCTTGCGTGCTTTCTCTTTGGCGGAGCCGGACGGCCGGATGCTTGATGTGCTGGTTACCGATGCGCGCAGCGGTGCCCCTCGTCCGAGGGCACGGGTAGAAGTCATGTCTCCTTCGTTGGAGGAAGACCGGCAGCTCCGTATCACCTCCTATACCGATGCGTACGGACGGGCCTCTTTAGATATATCCGATTTTAAACAATATAAGATCTATGCCAGCTGGCAGGGGGATTCCATCTGGCTGGACCCGAGGGGGAAAGAACGCTTTGCCACTCCGAAAACCACGGAAACCTGGGGAGAAATCTATACCGACCGCTCTTTGTACCGTCTGGGACAGACTGTTCATTTGGCCGGTGTTGCGGGCAAGCGTCAGAGTGCGACCTATCAGGTGATACCTGATACCCGTTTGCCGTTGTCCGTTTACGATGTTTCCGGCAAGGAAGTCTACCGTGACAGTGTGCAGACCGATGCCTGGGGCTCCTGGCGTATGGATTATCAGTTGCCCCAGCAGGGAGCAAACGGCAGTTACCGGGTTCGGGTGGGCGAAGTTTCCGAAAACTTCTCCGTGGAAGAATATGCACGTCCTCATTTTGAAATCGTGCTGGATCAGACCGATATGGCTCCAAAGGCCTGGGGAGATACTCTGCAAGTTTCGGGTGTCGTGCGCAATTATAACGGAGCACCGGCCTCCTATGCCCGTGTGGCCGCTCAGTTCCGGATAAGCAATATTTTTGCAAGTTCCTGGGAAAACAGAAGTCCGGTAAACGATACGCTTCAGACCGATGCAACCGGCCGTTTCTGTTTCTCTTTCCCCGTGGGCGCTTCCCTGAATCCCGACAAACCGGATTATTCCTACCCGGCCAGCGTGAGCTGCACGGCGCTGCATCCGTCGGGCGAACAGGCGGAACAAAGAGCTTTTTTTCAGGTGGTGACGCTCCGTAATAAGCTTTCTCTGGAAGTACCCGAGGTTTTGAACCGCGACTCTGTCGAACAGGTTTGTTTCCATTTGAATAATACCCGGAACGAGTTGCTGCAAGGTACTGTCTTCTATCAACTTGTTCCGGCAGATGGCGCTTCTTCCGATGCTCCGGTTCAGGCCACCGGCAAGTATATAGCCAATAAAGATTTTGCCTTGGAGGGATTGCAGGGACTTCCGTCCGGACGATATATTCTGAAAGCCACTTCGGTTGTTGAAAACGATACGCTGAAAGCTTCCCGTCCGGTCATCGTGTATTCTCCGAAAGATACCCGTGTTCCGGCGGATACCGTATTCTGGTTCCGCACATTGCAGCCCGATTTTACGGAAAGCAAGCCTTTTGTTTGTGAGGTCGGTTCATCGGAACGTGAGGTAACCTTATATTATACCTTGTGCCATAACGGAAAGATTCAGGAACGCAAAGTGCTGGAATTCAGTGATTCACTCTTTACCTTGCAGCTTCCTTACCAGTCCGACTATGCCGATGGAGCCAGTCTGCATCTGGCATTTGTCAAGGACAATAAGGTCTACACCCGTGATATCCGCATCAATCATCGTATCGAAACGCCCCGCCTGCATTATAAATGGCATACGTTCCGCGACAAGCTATCTCCGGGTGCCCGTGAGAAATGGACCTTACAGCTGACCGATTCCAAGGGCAACCCCGTGGAGGCCCGTTGCTTTTTTACGCTCTATGATGCCTCGCTCGATGCCATCCGCAGACACTCCTGGAGACTCTCCCCACCGTCGGTACCTTATCTGGCCATGCCTTCGTGGAACAGCCGTTATCTGTCAGTAACCAGTTTTGGCATCTCCTTCCCGTGGAAGCATGAACTGCAGCCGGCTGAGATCTGGTCGGAACTGAATCTCCAGTTGTTGGGAGGAATGCCGTCAGGAGGAAAGGCCAAGGGAGCACCTTTGCTGTATCAGTCCGCTGCCGGCGTTTCGGTCAACCGGATGCACAGTCCAAAGATGATGGACGAGGTTGTCGTGGCTGAAGTTGAGGAATCTATGGATATGGCCGCTGCGCCTTCTCTGGAAACAAATCCGGTGATTCGGAAGAATTTGCAGGAAACAGCCTATTTCAATGCCGAATTGAATACGGACAAGGAGGGAAAGGTCAGTTTGTCGTTTACGGTTCCCGAGGCTCTGACCCGCTGGCGACTGCTGGGGGTGGGATATACCAAGGATATGGCCTACTGCCGCATTGATACCACCGTTGTGACACAACAGCAACTCATGGCGCAGCTGTTCCGTCCGGCTTATCTGAATGTCGGTGATCAGGCTCGCTTACAGACCACATTGACCAATCTGTCTGATGAGGTAGATCGGGGAACGCTGACGCTGGAAATCCGTGATGCAGAAACCGATTCTATGGTCTTCCGTGAGGAACAGCCGTTCCGTATAGCCGGAGGAGAGTCGGTACAATATACCTTTGATTTTGTGCCCGAGCAAGGCAACCGCACTCTGGTGTGCCGCATTCTGGCCGACGGACAGCATCATTCCGATGGCGAGCAGCAGTATCTTCAGGTACTTCCGGCCACCGTTCCGGTCACTTATGCCCGTCCGTTTGTGGTAGAGGGAAGCGGAGTGCATCAGATCGGTCTGCCGGTGCAGGATGCTTACCGCCGGCAGGGACTGTCACCTTCTTCCTGGTTCCTGGAGTATAACACCAATCCGCTGTTTGCAGCCGTTCAGGTGCTTCCTTTGTTACAGAACACCGAAAGCCGTGGTGCCGAGGAGTTGGTTGCCGGTTATTATGCCACAGTCTGCTCGGCGCATTTGCTGAAGACCCGTCCTCAGATCGGTGACTGGCTGAAGCATTGGAACGATCCGGAATATCTCCGCTACGAAGACGAGTGGTGGAAGTGGGTGCGCCGTCTGAATCCGCGTTTGTGGGAAGAAACTCCGTGGAGCCGCTCTTATGAAGAAAGCGGCAACCGTCTGGCGGTCGTTTATGCAGCCCAGAATGATCCCACCAAGATAGCCGAACAGCGAAGCCGTCTGCTCGACGGACTTCTGGCCTGCCAGCAGACCGACGGTTCGTTTGCCTGGATGCCCGGATTGCGAGGCCGTTCTTCGGTAACCCTGCGGGTGCTGTCCCTGCTGGAGACTCTTCGTCCTTACAGTGCCGCTCTGGCCGATGAGGAGTTGAACCGCAAGGAACAGCTGTTGCGCGACCGTGCTTTCCGTTATCTCCAGAAAACATTCGAGGAGCGTTCTGTGGGCGTGGAGCCGCTGTCTATGGCAGGAAGCGCCGATGAGACCGATTTTCTCTGGCTGGCTGCCTGTCATCTGGGAGCCGATGAAGCCCGGAAACTTCCGGCTGTGAAGTCGGCGGTAGAGGCTTTGGCGCGTCATGGCAGCACGCTGCCTTATGCCCGCAAGATTTCTGCGGCCCGTGCGCTTCATGCCTACGGTTATCGCGATGAAGCACTGGCCTGCCTGAATTCCGTGGCCGAGCATCTGGTGACCGATTCTTTGGGAGCCCGTTACTTTGATACGACTCTGGCCGGAGAAACAGCCGGCGAGCAGCATCTCCTGCTCCATCTGGCTGCTCTGCAACAGTTCCGCACCCTGCAACCAGAGCAGAAAGAGCCGGCACAGGGTATGCTGCGCTGGGTACTGCTGCAAAAACGCATTCAGGGATGGGACAACAACTATCTGTCCGCCTGTGCCGTACAGGCTTTGTTGGCCGATGCTGCTGAGGCTGTTCCTGCCTCAGCCGGCGATTCGCTGTGGCTGCATACCGGCACAGTCCGTCAGAGTGTGGCTACGGCTCCGGCTGTACTGCCCGTGGTGCGTTATGTGCTGCCGCTGGACAGAAAGAACGACTGTCCGGATGCGCTGACCGTGAAGAAGCAGGACGACCGGCTGACGTGGGGTACAGCCTATACACAATATGACCTGTCGCCCGACCAGATTATGCGGGAGCAGAAAGAGTGGGGCGCCCTGTCGGTAGAGATCAGCCGCATGCCCGACAGTCTGACGGTGGGTCAGGACCTGAATGCCGTGTATATGATCCGGGCCGACCGCGACTATGACTATATGCTGCTGCACCTCAAGTCGGCAGCTTGCTGCCGTCCGGCATGGCTCACTTCGGGTTACCGTTCCGTGCAGGGAGTGGGATACTATCTTTCTTTGGAAGAGGACGGTATGTTGCTCTATTTTGATCATCTGCCGAAAGGAAACTATGTGCTGGAAGTGCCCTACAAGGTACAGTTCAGCGGCAACTATCTGCATGGAGGAGCCGAGTTCCAGAGTTATTACGCTCCGGAGTTCCGAACCTATCTGCCGGGCAAAAAGATAAAAGTAAATGAAGCGAAATAATATCTTACACTACAGTCTGTTGGGGCTGCTCTGCTGGTGCGGTGCCTTGCTGCCGCACCGGGCATCTGCAGCCGGAGCCGTGTGGGCGGGAACCTACAATCTGGCCCGTTGGAACATTCCGGCGGGCGATTACAGTGGTATCACTCCGGTGGGGCAGGGGCTTTATGCCGTGGTCAATGACAAGCGGAACGGATTCAGCCTGTGGGAAATCCGTCAGGATTCGCTGACCGGGCGCGTGATGCAGGTGAAAGAAGTGCGGCAGGTGGCCTTGCAGGACCGCAAGACGGAGCCGCGTCTCGACCTGGAAGCTGTGAGCTGGTGGCCGGAGCGTAACTGCCTGCTGCTGATGTCGGAGCAGAAACAGACGGTTCTGGCCTACGATCTGACGGGAGCTCCCGTAGACTTCCGGTGGCCGATGCCAGTTGAGGCTGCCCCGGAAAAGATACATGCCAACTATGGATTTGAATCCTTGACCCGTGATGAGGCCCGTTCCTGCTTCTGGACCTGTACGGAAAACGTCCTGCGGGCCGAAGGGCTGCCGGTCGGTCCGTTGCGGCGCGAGGCGGCATCCGTGCCCGTGTTCTGCCTGAACGACGACGGTACGGCACGTTTGGCGGCTCGTTATCCCACCGATGTACCCCGTGCCCGGACGTCCGGTCGCGCCTATTGTTACGGAGTGTCCGAACTGCTTGTCCTGCCCGGTTATGGTCTGCTGGTGCTCGAACGCGAGTTTTTTGCCAGCAGGAACTATCTGCGCAGTTGGGTGAACCACACGGTCTATCGGGTAGACCCCGAAGCCTTGTGGACGGCCGGAGGAAAAACGGTAGCCAAGACTCCCGTTGCTACCTTCCGCACCCATCTCAATCCTCTGTCTTATCGGCTGGCCAATTTCGAAGGGATGGCTGCCGGCATCCGTCTGGCCGACGGGCGGCAGACCGTGTTGCTGCTTTGCGATGCACAGAGCGGTGCCGGAAACCGGCTGTTTCATCTGAAAGACTATCTGCGGGTGCTGGTGCTTCCCGCAAAAACACAAACGAAAAATTAACGCTTAATCCTCGTCTATTATGAGAAAAGTCAGAATCATACGTCTGTTGTCCTTTTTCCTGCTGGCTCTGTTTGCGCTGAGCGCCTGCCGCGAAGAAAAGAAAAAGGCCGAACTGCCCGCTTCGAAGGGAGTGCCCTATGAACTATTGCTGGTGGTGGACCGTGCGGTGTGGGAGAGCCCGTTGGGCGATTCCCTGCAAGCAGTCTTAAAGGGAAGTGTGCCCGGACTGCCGCAACACGAACCGCTGTTCAAGATGCTCCGTGTATTTCCCGAAAACTATGTGCAGATGTATACCACCATGCGCAACACCATGTTTGTAGAGATTGATTCCACGCTCCAAAAGCCCCGTCTGGCGGTGGCCTACAACGTAAAGGCCCGACCGCAGGTCTATGTAGAGCTCAAGGCACCCAATCTGAACGGTCTGGAACACATTCTGATGAAACGCCGTCAGGAGATTGTGGATTATTTTGTGGAGTCCGAACTCAATCTCGAAGCGGAGCGGCTGAAGCAACGCTATCATCGCGACACCGAGCAGGCTGCCCGGAAAACCTTCGGCTATCGCATTTGTGTGCCCGACGAGATGCGCTCCATGAAGCAGCGTGAACAGTTCCTTTGGGCTTCAACGGATCTGAACGAAAAGGATTTGAATCTGGTGATGTATACCTTCCCCTATGAACCGAAAGCCGATTTATCGGAGGTGAACTATTGGATTGCCAAGCGCGATTCAGCCCTGAAAAAGAATATCCCCGGCAGTCGTCCGGACCAGTGGATGACGACCACCTGGGAGGAGGACAGACCCATTGTGAGCATGCGGGAGCGCGTCATCGGCAACCGTCAGGCTTGGGAGGTGCGCGGCCTTTGGGAGTTGCGCCACGGCGGAATCGGCGGTCCGTTTGTCTCTTTGGCACGGATCGACACCCCCGAGAACAAGGTCATCGTGTGCGAGGGATTTGTCTATTCTCCGCGCACGGACAAGCGCAATCTGATGCGCCGTATGGAAGCGGCCCTGCGCACGCTGGAGAAGATTAAGAAGTGAGAAAAAGGTAAGTATTTCTTGTAATCTGCTTCAAAATCTTTATCTTTGCCATAAATAAGCTAATAAAGATGATATTGAGAAGAATATATATGTGGGGAGCGGCGTGTCTGGTGGCAGGCACACTTTGGGCACAGCCGGATCTGAAAGTGGACCGCGATGTGGCCAATATGGGAGAGATAATGTTCCAGATGCCGGGAAAAGCCGAATTCCAGATAGAGAATACCGGAACTTCCGACTTGCTGATTACGGACATCAACCCTTCCTGCGGCTGTACGACGGTGGATTGGACGAAAACCCCCATTGCCCCCGGCGAGAAAGGTAAGATTGAGGTGGTCTATGATGCGCAGATGCTCGGTGTGTTCCAGAAAGACATGGAGGTCTACACCAATGCTTCCGAGGAACCTTTCTATCTGCACATCCAGGGTCGTGTGGTTTCCAAACTGGCTAATTATGAAGGACTTTTCCCTATTGATTTGGGAAATGTGCGCCTGAATACCAATAACATTGAGTTTGACAATGTGAACAAGGGTGACCGTCCGATGGTAGAAATCGCGGTGGTCAATACGTCGCGCACCAGCTATGTGCCGCAGCTCATGCACCTGCCTCCTTATCTCGAAGCACGTTATTTGCCCGAGAAACTGTCCGGAGGACGAATCGGAAAGATACAGCTCACCCTGGACAGCGAGCACCTGCAGCAGTTGGGATTGAATCAGACAAACATTTATCTGGCCCGCAAGGTGGGCGATCAGATTGGCGAAGAGAATGAAATCGTGGTTTCGGCAGTGTTGCTGCCCGACTTCTCCAAACTGAGCAAGGCCGATCTGGAGCGCGCTCCCAAGACGGTGCTTTCGGCCGACTCGCTGGATTTGGGCGAAATGGGCCGGCGCAAGAAAAAGACCGGTGTGATTACCATCGAGAATCAGGGTAAGTCCACCCTCGAAATCCGTACCATCCAGGTGTTCAACCGCGCTGTCAATGTGAGTCTGGGCGACCGGAAGATTGAGGCCGGCGGCAAGACCAAACTGAAGATTACCATTCAGGACAAATATCTGGTCAAGGCAAAGAACAAGCCGAGAGTGTTGCTCATTACCAACGATCCGGCCCGTCCGAAGGTGACCATTCCGGTGAAAATCCGTACGGAAATCAAGCAGGAAGAAAAGAAATGATACCGATAAAAACGAGTGCGGCCCGTCAGTTTTCAGCTGACGGGCCGCACTCGTTTTTATGCTGCATTCCTCCCCGTGGAAACCGGGTTGGGATGCCTGTTGAAATTCATCGTGATGATTTTCAAAAAACATCACGATCATGGGTTCAATTCATTGGGATGAAAAAAAGGAACGTTCCGGACGGACGTTTTTCAGTCCTGTGGCGCCGAGGCCAATTCGATGTGGCTCTTGCATTCCTCCATCAGCCATTTGGGAGTGGAAGTGGCTCCGCAGATTCCCACCGAAGCACAGTCCCGAAACCAGTCCATGTCGATTTCCTGTGCCGCATCAATGAGATGGGTGTTGGGATTTACGGCACAGCACTCATTGTAGAGAACACGGCCGTTGGAGCTTTTCTTGCCGCAGACAAAGAGAATGACATCATGACGAGCCGCAAATTTACGTATGTTCGGCATACGGTTGGCCACCTGACGGCAGATGGTGTCGTAGTATTTGAAGGTGGCCTGCGGGGCGATGTGCGCTTCGATATATTCCACAATCTTGCGGAAGCCGTCCAGCGGCTTGGTGGTTTGCGAGTAGAGGGAAATGTCGCGGGTAAAGTCCAGCTTGGTCACCTCTTCAGGACTTTCCAGCACGATGGCTGTGCCTTCGGTCTGTCCCACCAGACCCAATACCTCGGCGTGACCGTTCTTGCCGAATATCACGATCTGGCGCTGCGGGTTGTTGCTTTGGTATTCCTTTTTGATGCGTTCCTGCAAGTGGAGCACCACGGGACAGGTGGCATCAATGATGTCAATCTGGTTTTCGCGCGCTTTGAGGTAAGTGCCCGGCGGCTCTCCATGAGCCCGCAACAGGACTTTCGCCCCTTGGAGCTGTTCATACTGCTCGTGGTCAATGGTAATGAGACCCAGCTTCTTCAGCCGGTCGCACTCCTTGCCGTTGTGCACGATGTCGCCCAGACAATACAGTGTCTGGCCTTTTTGCAGTTCCTCTTCCGCCTTGCGGATGGCGCGGGTCACCCCGAAGCAGAATCCGGATTCCTGATCGATTTCGATGATCATAGGGCAGCGATTACACGGTTATACTGTTCCAGAAGCCATTCTTTCTGCTGCTCGGGAGTCAGATGACTGTTGTCCAGCTCCAGCGCATCATCGGCTTTGCGCAGCGGGCTTACGGCGCGTGTCATGTCAATGCGGTCACGCTCCTGCACATTGTGCAATATCTCCTCGAAGTTCACCTTTTCTCCTTTGGCGGTGAGCTCGTCATAGCGTCGCTGTGCCCGGATTTCGGCCGATGCCGTGACAAAAATCTTGAGTTCGGCGTTCGGGAACACACAGGTACCGATGTCGCGTCCGTCCATGATGATGCCCTTTTCCTGACCCATCAGCTGCTGCTGGTGTACCAGTTCGGCGCGCACAAAGTCGAGTGCGGCAATGCGGCTCACACGTGAGGAAACTTCCAGTCCTCTGATTTCTTTCTCCACATTCTCGCCGTTCAGGTAAGTCTCCGGGCGCTGTTCCTGGTTCAGGACAAAAGTGATGCGGATTTCCGGCAGTTCGGCGCGCAGCTGCTCTTCGTTTACCTGTCCGTCGGCCAGAAACAGGTTGCGGCGCAGGGCAAAAAGCGTGACGGCGCGGTACATGGCTCCGCTGTCAATGTAAATATATCCGATGGCCTTGGCCAGATCCTTGGCCATAGTGCTCTTGCCGCAGGATGAAAAACCGTCTACGGCGATGACTATTTTTTTTGTAGAATGATTCATTGCTTGTTTCTATTTATAGTTGATAAGACACATTGAATACCAGGGTTGGTGTGGATACATGGTATTGGGCATAGGCCACGCCCAGCTTGAAGCGCTGGAGCATCAGTCCGCCTCCGAATGACAGACCGGCGCCGTGCGACTTGCCGGCTTCCTTCATTTCCGCAGCGCGGCGGAAGTTATAGCCGGCCGACAGATAAAAGGAGTTGGACGGTGTGATGTCGACACCCAGACTGAAGTGGTTGAGCAGCATGGTGCCGAACTTTTCCTTTCCTTCCGGATTGTAATAATATTTATAGTTCCAGCGGGTCAGGTCGTTCATTGTTACGGTGACACGCACCGGAGCATGATTCATTCCCTTGGTGAATCCCACAGACAAGTCAAACGGAATCCGTTCGAACTGGTCGTTATAGGCTTTTACCTGGCCGCCCACATTGCTGGCCACTGCCGAGAGCGAGAAGTCGGCATCTTCATTATAATAGTTCAGTCCCAGATCGACGGCCAGACCGATAGACTGGTAACCCGCCAGACCGGAGTAGATGAATTTTCCGGTGACACCGCCCGCCCAATAGTCATTGAACAGGTAAGAATAGACTCCGCCGAGAGCCATGTCGAGCGATGAGAGTGTGCCCCCTTCGATACCTTCTTCATTGGTTTCGGTAATTTTGCCATAGTTGCTGAACTGTGCCAGTATACCCCAGGTGTTCCGTTCGCCTGCAGTGCGGATATAGGCAGCGCTTCCGCTTTTGGAACCCTGCATATAGGTCATGAAGTTCAGATTGATGGTATTGTCGGAAACGGCTGACGAGAGAGCCGGATTGAGAAAAACCAGCGAAGCATCGTCTTCGATGAGCGAAACGGCCGGTCCGCCCAGTGCCGTGGCATGAGCCGATGCCGGCTGCTTCAGAAAATTAAAAACGCTGGAAGCCTCCTGTGCCTGGGCAAACAGGGGCAGAAGTATTCCGAAAAGTAGACAGCCAGTTTTTTTCATTATCATTCTAATTTTGTGGTCAAAGATACATCTTTTTTAAAATATAACGTAGAAAAAAGGAGTTTAGGGTGTCAGATACCCGAAAAAATAAAAAAGAATGCGCTTGCCGAAAAAAAAAAGAGGATTTCAGTATCTTAAAATAAAAAAATGTGCTACATTTGCCACGTTAAGACGAATAAGTAAAAATAAAATATATTATGGAAATAAAAAAATCGCAGAAAGCAGATCTTGAAGGTAAGAAAAGCACCAGCATGTTGATTGGCTATGTGATTGTTCTTGCTGCTATCTTCGTTGCGTTCGAATGGACACAGCGCGAAAAGAAAGTTGTAGAGGTGGAACCCGTATTCTCCGCAGCCATTGAGGAAGACATGATTCCAATCTCAAAACAACCTGAAGTTATGGCTCCTCCTCCAGCAGCTGCTCCTAAGATTGCCGAAATCCTGAACATCGTGGACAACGAGACCGAACTGGTAGAGGAAGAGGTAGAAAGTTCTGAGGAAATGAATCAGGCTATCGCCCCTGTAACCGGTACCGGTGGTGTGGCTTCAACAGGTCCTACTGGTCCTGTCGGTCCTGTAGTAGAGGCTGTAGAAGATGAAACCATTTATAACATGGCTGAGCAGAATCCGGAATTCCCGGGTGGTGATGCCGCTTGTATGAAATGGTTGCAGGAAAACATCAAGTATCCGCCAATCTGTGTAGAACAGAATATTCAGGGACGTGTTATCGCAACCTTCGTGGTAAATAAGGACGGTTCTATCGTGGATATCACAATCGTAAGAAGCCCGGATCCATATTTGTCAAAAGAAGCTGAGCGCGTGTTGAAGATGATGCCACGCTGGAAGCCTGGTCGTCAGGGTGGAAAACCAGTACGTGTGAAATTCTCTTTGCCGGTAACATTCCGCTTACAGTAATATAGGAAAAATCAAAGGCTGCCTTGTGCAGCCTTTTTTTAATCATTAATGTTTCGCTTATGTATACTTCAAAAGAAATAATCGCTTTTGTCAGAGAGCAGGTTGAAAAGATGAATATCAAGGCCACACCGGCCGGACTCTACGATCCTATCCGTTATGTCCTGTCCATGGGAGGCAAGCGCCTCCGTCCGGTGCTCATGCTCATGGCCTATAACCTTTATCGTGAAGATCTCGAACGCATCGTGCCGTTGGCTTTGGGTCTGGAGACTTATCATAACTATACCCTGCTGCATGATGATCTGATGGACCATGCCGATATGCGCCGTGGTCATCTTACCGTGCATAAGAAATGGAATGAGAATACGGCTATCCTCAGTGGAGATTCCATGTTGGTATTGGCTTATTCCATGATGCAGCAGGCACCGGCTGAACATCTGGCCGCCGTGCTCGACCTGTTTACCCGCACCGCTCTTGAAATCGGAGAGGGACAGCAGTATGACATTGACTTTGAGGAACGTAACGATGTTTCCGAGGACGAATACATCGAAATGATCCGTCTGAAAACTTCCGTCCTGTTGGCTTGCGCCTTGAAAATCGGTGCTCTGACCGGTGGGGCAGAGGCAAAGGATGCCGACTTGCTGTATCAGTTCGGTGAGAAAGTCGGTCTGGCTTTCCAGTTGCAGGATGATTATCTGGATGTTTACGGTGATCCTGAAAAGTTCGGTAAGAAAATCGGAGGAGATATCCTTTGCAACAAGAAAACCTATATGCTGATCAAGGCTTTCGAACTGGCCGACGAAGAGCAGCGCCGCATCCTGAAAAGCTGGATTGACTGCAAATCTTATGTAGAAGAGGAGAAAATCTCTTCGGTACGTGCCATCTATGATGCGGTGGGTGTACCGGGATGCTGCAACGAAAAGATCAATGCCTACTTTGAAGAAGCCCTGCAACTGCTCGAAAAGGTAGCTCTGCCCGAAGAGAAAAAAGAGGGTCTGAAACAGTTTGTACTTACTTTGCTGGACCGCGACGTATAATTATGTATATTATCGACACACACGCTCATCTTTATGGTGAGGAGTTTACAGAAGATATAGACCAGGTGCTCGAACGGGCCCGTCAAAATGGAGTGGGTAAGATTTTCCTGCCGAATATTGATGAGCCCAGCATCGTGGCCATGAATCGTCTGGTGGAGAAAAATCCCGGTTTCCTGTATCCGATGATGGGGCTGCATCCTACGGATTTGGGGCAGGACTACCGGGAAGTGCTTCAGCGCATGGAGAAACTGGTGGCAGCACCGGGACATCCTTATATTGGTGTCGGTGAGGTGGGACTGGACTATTACTGGGACGACAGTATGAAAAAGGAACAGCTGGCAGCTTTCGACTTTCAGGTACAGCTGGCTCTGAAGTACGATTTGCCGCTGATGATTCACAGCCGTTCCGCACATGCCGATCTGGTGCGCGTGCTGGATGCCTATCGCGGAGAACCGCTACGGGGCGTCTTCCATAGCTTTGTCGGTACCGTCGAAGAAGCCGAAGAGCTGCTTGCGTTCAAGGATTTTGCCTTAGGCATAAACGGCATCGTGACTTTCAAGAAATCCGATCTGCCGGCAACCTTGCAGACGGCGGTTCCTCTGCATCGTCTGGTGCTCGAAACCGATTCGCCTTATCTGGCTCCGGTGCCTTATCGGGGCAAGCGCAATGAAAGTGGTTATCTGCCTCAGGTCGTTCAGAAATTGAGCCAGATTTACGGGGTGGATGAGAACGAAATTATAAGGCACACTGCTGCCACGGCACTGAAAATATTTGACCGGGTGGAAGCTTAAAAAAGGAAAAAAAGAAATATTTCATAAGTTAACGCAAATTTTTCTTTGTGGAATAGTGGATAAGAACAAAAAAAAGAATATTTTTGCACCTGATTTCGCTTGCATATCGCATTTTTTTTGTAATTTGCACCCGTTTTGAGAATGTAGCATTTTTTTTGAACATTTTCAGTTAAAGGAGAGATGCTCGAGTGGCTGAAGAGGCACGCCTGGAAAGCGTGTATACGTCAAAAGCGTATCGGGGGTTCGAATCCCCCTCTCTCCGCGATAAATATAAAACAATTAATAATCTTAAAAAATTAGACACACAATGAAAAAGTTATTTGCAATTATTGCGATGATGGGAGTCTTTGCATTTGGTGCGACTCAGTCGATGATGGCTCAGGCCGACTCAGCTGCCGTAGATTCAGCTGCCGTTGACACAACTGTTGTTGATACAGCTGCTGTTGATACAGCTGCTGCTGTTTCAGAAGAAATCGCTCAGGAGCCTATCGTAGAAGAAGGTGGTCTCCACAAAGAGTTGAAGACTAAGTTTATCGAAGGTGACGCTGGCTTTATGTCATTGGTAGCCATCGCATTGGTATTGGGTTTGGCTTTCTGTATCGAGCGTATCATCTACTTGAGCTTGGCAGAAATCAACGTGAAGAAACTGTTGGCTTCTTTGGAAGAGAAGTTGTCAGCTGGTGATGTAGAAGGTGCTAAGGAAGTATGCCGTAACACTCGTGGTCCTGTTGCTTCTATCTGCTATCAGGGTCTGATGCGTATCGACGAGGGTATCGAAAACGTTGAGCGTTCAGTTGTTGCTTACGGAAGCGTACAGTCAAGTTACTTGGAGCAGGGTTGCTCATGGATCACACTGTTCATCGCCATGGCTCCGTCTTTGGGATTCTTGGGAACTGTGATCGGTATGGTTATGGCGTTCGACCAGATCCAGCAGGCTGGTGATATCTCTCCGACAGTTGTTGCCGGTGGTATGAAGGTGGCCTTGATTACTACTATCTTCGGTATCGTGGTTGCTTTGATTCTGCAGATTTTCTACAACTATATCCTGTCTAAGATCGAGACTATCACCTCTCACATGGAAGAGGCTACAATCTCTCTGTTGGATATGTGTATGAAGTATAACTTGAAAAAATAATAAATCATGATAAAGACAGAAAAATTGTCTAGAACCGTCCTGAATGTCTGCATTGCAATCATCCTGGTTGTATTCGCATTCTTCTTCTTGTACGGTTATGACAACCCAATGGGCGATTACAATGAGCCCAAATGTACCGAGGCTGTTATTTACCTCATGTACGTGCTGATCGGTGTAACTGCCGTGCTGGCTGTATGGAGCGCAATTAAGAGCATTAAAGACGGTATGGGAGCTTCAGGTGAGAACCTGAGTGGTGTTCCCGGTGGCAAGATTAGTTTTATATCTGTAGTTCTGTTGGTTGGTTCTTTGGCCGTTGGCTTGCTGACCAATCTGAATGAGCCTGACTTTACAGCTGCTGACGGTAACGTAACCAGCGGTGCCATGGTTTCAGTGGTGGATATGTTCATCATCTCTATCTATATCCTGATGGCTGTAGCTGCAATCGCTGTTGTGGTTAATATGTCAGGTATCGTTAAGAAGAGCGCACAAAAGAAATAACAACATCGTTTTCAATTTATAAAACTAAAAATTAAATGGCAAAGAAAAAAAGATCAGTACCTGGTTTGAACGCGAGTTCTACTGCGGACATTTCTTTCATTTTGCTGATTTTCTTCCTGGTGACCACTTCTATGGATACTGACATGGGTTTGGTTCGCCGCCTTCCGCCTCCACCAGAGGACGAACAGAACGAAGCTGAAATCGATGTAAAGGAAAGAAACGTACTGAACGTAAAAATCAACTCTGCCGGTAATTTGATGGTAAACGGTGACTTTATCGCTTTGGATCAGCTTTGCGAACGTGCAAAGGAATTTGTTCAGAATCCGAACAACTCACCGTCATTGCCAGAGAAACATGCCAAAAACATCCCATTGCTGGGTATGTGCGCGGTAACCGACAAACATGTGATTTCTGTACAGACCGACCGTGGTACAAGCTATAATGTGTACTTCCAGGTTCAGAATGAATTGGTACGTGCTTACAACGAACTGCGTGATGAGTTGGCAAAAGCTAAATTCGGCAGATTGTATGCAAACTGTACTGATGAGCAGCAGGAGGCTATCCGCGGTTATTATCCGCAGAAGATCTCTGAGGCAGAACCTAAAAATTATGGAGGAGAAAAGTAATGAGCAGATTTAATAAAAAGGGTAGTAGAGAGATGCCCGAAATGAATACATCTTCACTTCCTGACTTGATCTTTACCATTCTGTTCTTCTTTATGATTGTAACCACAATGCGTGAGGTTACGCTGAAGGTGAAATTCACCGTTCCGGCCGGTACCGAACTGGAGAAACTGGAGAAGAAATCAGCGGTATCTTTCATTTATGTGGGTCCTCCAACAGATCAGTTGCGTGCCACAATGGGTTCAGGAACCCGTATTCAGTTGAACGACCGCTTTGCAGAGCCAGCTGAAATCATGGATTTCGTTGCACAGGAGCGTGCAAGCATGTCAGATCAGGCTGCACAGCAGATCTCATTGAAGGTAGACCAGAAGACCAAGATGGGTATCATTACTGATATCAAGCAGGTATTGCGTAAGTCATGGGCTTTGAAGATCAACTATTCAGCTAGTAAACGTAATTAAGCAATTTGTTGATTATTCAAATAATTATTAAAAAAAGGCATTTCCTTAATCGGAGATGCCTTTTTTTTGTGATTGTATTACTAAAATTGCTACTTTTGTAGTAATCTATAAAATGTAACAATATGAAAGCTTTAAACTTAGACAGCTTGGATGAGCAGATTCTTCAGATGATTGCCTCAAACGCACGTATCCCGTTTTTGGAGGTGGCCCGTGCTTGTCGGGTTTCTGGTGCAGCCATTCACCAGAGAATTCAGAAACTCGTAAAACTAGGTGTCTTGAAAGGATCTCAATACATTCTGGATCCCGAGAAAATCGGTTATGACACTTGTGCTTATATGGGGCTATTCCTGAAAGACCCATCGGACTTTGATCGTGTGGTAGCTGCTTTGGAACAGATTCCTGAGGTGGTAGAATGCCATTATACTACAGGAGACTATGATATGTTCATCAAAATCTATGCACGCAACAATAACCACATGCTGAGCATTATTCACGACAAGTTGCAGCCATTGGGCCTGCAACGTACGGAAACCATCATTTCCTTCCACGAAGCCTTTTCCCGTCAGATGCCTATTGTAGACATTGCGACAAAAGATTCTGAGCGCAGAAGTGGAGAAGATGATGAGACCGAAGATCTGGAGCTTGAATAATCTTCCGCATCTTTTATTGGAGTCAGCAGATTCAAAGCTAAGTATATTGTCAGACCTCAGCAGAAACGTTCTGCTGAGGTCTTTTTCTTTTCTGGTATCCATCATGGTCAGAACCTCTTTGCGTGCTTCTGATGCCTTTAAAATGCGTTTGCTGCAGTTCTTGTTCCATATCTTGATATTGCCAGATGCTGTGTGGGCTGTTTTTTCAGAAGATATTCTGTTCTTTCCTTGCCTTTTCTTTTAAAAGATCATTTAGGGGCGGCATGCTTTTGGAGCATGAGGTATAAAAACAAAATGTTCGGTAGTATCTCACGATAGTACCGAACGATGTAGGAAAGTATAATCAAATTCTAGAATTAATCAACCCTTATGCGTCAGGTTGTATTAGTTCCATTCTATAAACCATATAATACAGTTTTGGATTATTTGGTTGATGCAAATATATGTTTAATATGAGTTCATATTATTGTATAATTGTACGAAACAACAAAAATGAGACCCTATTTGTACCTTTCAACAAGAATTTTGTAAATGTTTTTAAATGATTGTCAGGACTTTGGAATATTTATTCACTTTTTCCACTTTGTTTTCTCCATGCAGAGGGAGACTGTCCTGTGACTGATTTGAAGGTTCTGCTGAAGTGAGGCAGGTCTGTGAAGCCTACCGAATCTGCAATTTCATGCAGAGAACGGTTGCTTTCCTCTAGCAGAACCTGGGCTTCCTTTATTCGCAGTTGATTGACCCAGGTATTAAAATTCTCCCCGAAGTTCTCATTAATATGATTCGACAGATAGGTGCGGTTTGTGCCCAACTGCTTGGCCAGAGTGGTGATGGTGATGTTTCTTTCAACAAAGCCCTTGTTTTCGATCCATCCTTGCAGTGCGCTTTCCATATTCTTTTGCGTACTGGCTTTGTCCCGTCCCTTCATATTGTATTGATATTCTCTTTCAAAGTCGGCTATGTTCAGAATGATGAGCAAGCGATAAAAGAGGATGGTAAAGGTTATAAATGTAATAATGTAAAATACGATAAGCACGGAGAACAATGTCCGGCTGGGGAAAAACAGCATTGACATCACGAATGTAGCCATCAGGTTGAGCAGGAGCCAAAGAAACTTGATGGTACTGCCATACTTTCCGTACTGATATTTTTTGTTTCTCCAGGTTTCGAACAAATGCTTATAGGTGAAGAAATAGAAAAAGAACTGTATGATATAGATGCAGTTCAGCAGGCAATACCAGCCATTCTGTATGCTGCCCTTATAGACATAGTAATAACCGTATAGAATCAGGATGCACGCGGCAATCCAGATACTTTGCGTGAAGACGAATTTCTGGGTATTGAAATTTTTGGTCAACAGCAAGATCATGGCCAGAATCAGGATCGCACTTTCTATGTGCGCCATGACCTGAACATAAAAAGTGATGTCGCGCAACTGATAGTTTTGTGCCACCAGCACAATGCCGCTGCTGCCCAAAAGAACAGAGGCCAGCTGGACCAGATTTTTGCTGCGCTTCACATTCAGGACCTTCCGTTCGTGAGGGATATAAGCAACGGCCAGAAATATTGCAGACATAACCAATGCGGTGAAAGCAACGATTTCCAGGCAAAGCACAATTTGAATCATAAACAAACAGATTTTTAAAGTGTTTTGGGTTCCAGTTTGATTGGTTTAGTCGAGAAAGCCGTTTTTGGTTGCAAGTTCAGTTGCTCAAACCAAAAACGGCTTTTTGTGGCATCAGCGGCGCAGATAGTCCGTGAAGCGATATCGGAACTCATGCTTCTCGTCCGTATCGTGTGCTTCCTCGTTTTCTACGGTCCACACCGTTTTATCTATTTCCGGGAAGAAGGCATCCGCCTGCTCCGGTGTATCCTCGATATGAGTCAGACAAAGGCGGTCTGCCTGTCCGAGTGCTTCCTGATACAGGCTTGATCCGCCGATGATAAACAGTTCCTCTTCCGGTTTACAGGCCTTCAGAGCCTCTTCCAGAGAGTGGAATACCTCGGCTCCCGGCGCTGTGAATGTGCTTTGTCGTGAAAGCACGATATTCCGTCGGTTGGGCAGGGCGCCTTTCGGCAGAGACTCGAAAGTTTTCCGGCCCATAATGATGGTATGTCCTGTAGTGAGTGCCTTGAATCTTTTCAGGTCATTCGGCAGCCAATATATCAGTTTGTTTTCAAAGCCTATGGCATTGTTCTGAGCCACGGCAGCAATGATGGTCATCATAAGCAGTTTGTGATTAGCATGGGGTTAAACAGATACTTTTCCGGCGATGTGCGGCCACGGGTCATACCCTTCGAGTTTGAAGTCATCATACTGGAAGTCGAAGATGTTCTTCACGTCCGGATTCAGAATCATGCGCGGCAGCGGGCGCGGCGTACGTGTCAGCTGTAGCTGTACCTGTTCCAGGTGATTCTTGTAGATATGCGTATCGCCCAAGGTATGAACGAAGTCGCCCGCCTTGAGTCCGGTTACCTGTGCCATCATTTGCAGCAGCAAGGCATAAGAGGCAATGTTGAACGGAACTCCCAGGAATGTGTCGGCGCTGCGCTGATACAATTGCAGGCTCAGGCGTCCGTTGGCCACATAAAACTGGAAGAAGGCATGGCACGGCGGCAGGTTCATATTATCCAGATCGCCCACATTCCAGGCGCTGACGATGATGCGCCGTGAGTCCGGATTGTTTTTTATGGTGTCTACAACCTCCTGAATCTGATCGATGAAGCCCCCTTTATAATCCGGCCATGAGCGCCACTGATAACCGTAGATGTGACCCAGGTCGCCGTTCTCGTCGGCCCATTCGTTCCAGATACGCACACCGTTGTCCTGAAGATACTTCACGTTTGTATCTCCTTTCAGGAACCACAACAGTTCGTAAATGATAGATTTCAGATGCAGCTTCTTGGTGGTGAGCAGCGGAAAGCCCTCTTCCAGATTAAAACGCATCTGATGCCCGAACACACTGATGGTACCCGTACCGGTGCGGTCACTCTTTTCTGTGCCCTCGGTCAGTATGCGGTTGAGCAAGTCAAGATATTGTTTCATGTATGTATTGTAATTATGTTCTTATCGTTTCTGTTGCAAAGGTACATTTATTTGTTTGTTTCTACAAGAGCTCCCTGTATCACCTTTTGCCTCATGCCCGTCGGCAGTCTATCTTTTTCGTCCGAGCCATTGTCCGCCGGCAATGCACAGCAGCACGATACCCACGATGCCGGCGATATGAGCCATGCCGAAGAAGCATTCCACCAGCAGCAGAGCCACTCCGACTGATGCCAGACGGATGGTTTGCTGTTTCTTCAGATTCTCGATTTCTTCCGGGGTGAGAGGCGGTTCTCCGGGGCGGGCAACCGGAACAACCGGGCGCGTCATTTTCAGAATCAGATAAATCAGACCGATGATGATCAGCAGCGGAATGCCGATAAAAAGAATAATCAGAATGATGCCTAATATCAGACTGATTCCGAGCATGTGCTGGAAAAGATAAATCAGCGGATGTCTGGACTGGAAGAAACCATCCTCACCGCTGTCTGCATCCTGATCCTGAGAAAATAGAGTGTCCCAGAGATTGACGGCTGTCTGCATGCTGTCCGTCTGACTGAGAGCACTGGTGTCGGGCTGCACATAATCGCTGTTTGTGGTCACTCCGCTCGTGTCGGAATATACCACGATACCTTCCTCTGGGTCATTTGGGTCGGCTGTCGTCTGCGCGGCAAGGCCCATCGGCAGCAGACAAGTGACCAGCAAGAACAACACACGCAGAGATACAGGCAGTTTCGAGAAGATTTCCGTTTTCATATCGTCTTGGTTTTATTTAGTTGCAAAAATACTATCTTTTAGGGCATTTATGCTATCTTTGTATCAATAAATATCAGCATAAAAACAAACTATATGGACTTACCGAAAGCATTTACTGAGTATATGGCGCACCTGATAGGCGAAGAAGCCTGCCGCCGATTGGAGCAGGGACTGGCCGACGAGCCGCAGGTCAGCATTCGTCTGAACCGTCGCAAACTGGCAGGATGCGGACACGAATGTCCGGTGCCGCAGTCGGCCGATGTGGCTGTACCCTGGTGCCGCACCGGTTATTATCTGAAAGACCGTCCGGCCTTTACGTTCGACCCTCTGCTTCATGCCGGTGCCTACTATGTGCAGGAAGCCGGTTCCATGTTTCTGGAGCAGGCCTTTGCCGCCCTGTCGGCCGATGCCGGTTTTCAGGAGCCGCTGATGGCGCTCGATCTGTGTGCCGCACCCGGTGGCAAGTCCACCCATTTGCGCAGTTTGCTGCCCGAGGGAAGTTTTCTGGTCAGCAATGAGCCGATGCGTCCCCGTGCCCAGGTGCTTTCTGAAAATATGATGAAGTGGGGCGACTCCGCCTGTATGGTGACCAACGGTTATCCGGCAGATTTCTCGGCTTTGGAGCATCTGTTCGATGTGGTGGTGACTGATGTGCCCTGCTCCGGAGAAGGTATGTTCCGTAAGGACGAAGGCGCCATTGCCGACTGGAGTCCGGAGAATGTGGAACTCTGCTGGAAGCGCCAGCGCTCCATCATTGCCGACATCTGGCCGGCTCTGAAGCCCGGCGGTTGTCTGATTTACAGCACCTGCACCTTCAACGCACTCGAAGACGAAGACAATGTAGCCTGGATAGCCCGTGAACTGGGAGCAGATCTGATACCAGTGCCTTGTGCCGAAGAGTGGGGCATTCAAGGCGATCTTACCGGCGGCAACCTGCCCGTATATCATTTTCTGCCCGGCTGGACACGTGGCGAAGGGTTCTTCCTGGCCGTTTTGCGCAAGCACGGACAGCGTGAGGAAGCCGAGGACGGATGGCGTGCCTGCCTGCCCCGTAAGGCTGCAAAAAAGGGAAAGCCCGATAAGAAAGATAAGAATAAGGGAAAAAATGAGATTTCGGCCAGTGAGCTGACTGCACTTTCCGGCTGGCTTTCGGGCAGCGACTGGGAGTGGCTGGCGGAAGACACGCAAGTCTCGGCCGTTCCGAAAGAATGGGCCGATGCCTGCCGAGCCGTAAAAGAATGCCTGACGGTGATGCACTGTGGTGTACCGGTGGCCGAACTGAAGGGGCGCGACTGGGTGCCGCGTCACGGACTGGCTCTGAACCGGGCCTGCTGCCGGGACAGTTTTCCACAGGTAGAGTTGAGTTATGAACAGGCTGTGGCCTATCTGCGCAAGGAAGCCCTGGTTCTTCCGGCAGATACTCCGAAAGGATTTGTGATGCTCACCTACCGGAATTTCCCGCTCGGCTTTGCCAAGCAGATTGGAAACCGCGCCAACAATCTCTATCCCGATGCCTGGCGCATCCGCAGCGGATACGTCACTCCCTGCTCGGTGTTGTTCCCATAACTATAGCAGATACAAAAGAAAAATCTCCATTCCGGCCGAGCCGGAATGGAGATTTTTTCTTTTATGCTTCCTGAGTGAATTACTTGATCACGTTCAGTTCCTTGCCCACCTTGATGAATGCAGCGATGGCACGGTCCAGATGCTCGCGCTCGTGACCGGCTGACAGCTGGACACGGATACGGGCCTGATCCTTCGGAACTACCGGATAGTAGAAACCGGTTACATAGATACCCTCTTCCTGCATCTTGGCAGCGAAGTCCTGAGACAGTTTCGCATCGTAAAGCATTACGGCGCAGATGGCACTCTGAGTCGGCTTGATGTCGAATCCGGCAGCGATCATCTTGTCGCGGAAATAGTTTACGTTCTCCATCAACTTGTCGTGCAGAGCGTTGCTCTCCTTCAGAATCTTGAACATCTCGATGCTGGCACCTACGATGGCAGGAGCTACAGAGTTAGAGAACAAGTAAGGACGAGAGCGCTGACGCAACATGTCGATAATTTCCTTCTTACCGGTTGTGAAACCACCCATGGCACCACCGAAGGCTTTACCCAATGTACCGGTGAAGATGTCTACACGACCGTAAACGTCGAACTGCTCGGCAACACCGTGACCGGTAGGACCAACCACACCGGCAGAGTGAGACTCGTCAACCATTACCAAAGCGTCGTATTTCTCGGCCAGGTCACAGATCTTGTCCATAGGAGCCACGTTACCGTCCATAGAGAACACACCGTCGGTAGCAATGATACGGAAACGCTGAGCCTGAGCTTCCTGCAGGCAACGCTCCAGATCGGCCATGTCGGCGTTGGCATAACGATAGCGCTTAGCCTTGCACAGACGTACACCGTCGATGATAGAAGCGTGGTTCAGAGAGTCAGAGATGATGGCATCCTGATCGGTCAACAGAGGCTCGAACAAACCGCCGTTGGCGTCGAAACAAGCTGCATAAAGGATTGTATCTTCAGTCTTGAAGTAGTCAGAAATAGCTGCTTCGAGCTGTTTGTGCAAATCCTGTGTACCGCAAATGAAACGTACAGAAGACATTCCATAACCATGGCTGTCCATAGCTGCCTTGGCAGCCTCGATCAGGCGGGTATTGTCTGAAAGGCCCAGGTAGTTGTTGGCACAGAAGTTCAAAACACCTTCTCCGGCGTTGACCTTGATGTCAGCGCGCTGTGGAGTTGTGATAATACGCTCTTTCTTGTAGAGGCCTGCAGCCTCGATATTGGCTAATTCTTGAGCCAAAAAGTCTTTAAATTTACCGTACATATATGTTAATATTAGGATCTCTATGCAAAGGTCTCATTTTTTTTTGAAATATCGAATAAAATCTCCCGAATATTATCAGAAAAAATCAAGAATAATATACTATCTTTGTGCATCTGATTTTTTTAGTTATCAAGAAACAATAAAGCATGAAAAATGTATTGATTATCGGTTCAACCGGCCAGATCGGTTCTGAGTTGACCATGAAATTGAGAGGACTGTATAATGGTAACATCGTTGCCGGTTACATTCCGGGTGCAGAACCAACAGGAGAACTGAAAGAGTCTGGTCCGAGCGCCATCGTAGATATCACCAACGAGCAGCAGATTGCCGAGACCGTTTCCAAGTACAAGATCGACACCATTTACAACCTGGCTGCCTTGTTGTCTGCCGTTGCAGAAGCTAAGCCACAGTTGGCCTGGAAGATTGGTATGGGCGGTTTGTTCAATGTATTGGAGGTAGCACGCGAAATGAAGTGTGCTGTGTTTACTCCAAGTTCTATCGGTGTGTTTGGTAACAACACTCCTAAGGACAACACTCCGCAGGATACAATCCGTAACCCACGCACCATGTATGGTGTGACTAAGGTTTCCGGTGAGTTGTTGAGCGACTACTACAACATCCGTTTCGGTGTGGATACCCGTTCCGTTCGTTTCCCGGGACTGATTTCTTACGTAACTCCTCCGGGAGGTGGTACTACCGACTATGCTGTTGACATTTATTACTCAGCCGTTAAGGGCGAGACTTTCAAATGTCCGATCGCTGCCGGTACTTATATGGATATGATGTACATGCCGGATGCTTTGCGTGCAGCTGTTGAAATCATGGAGGCTGATCCTTCTAAGTTCGTTCACCGCAACTCATTCAACATCGCATCTATGAGCTTCGAGCCGGAGACTATCTACAAGAAGATTCAGGAGTATATCCCAGACTTCAAGATGGAGTACGAGGTAGATCCTTTGCGTCAGACTATTGCAGAATCTTGGCCAAACTCTTTGGACGACACTTGCGCTCGCGAAGAGTGGGGTTGGAAGCCTGAGTATGACTTGGATGCCATGACTAAGGATATGATCGAGAAACTGAAGGTTCGTTTCGGCAAATAATCTGCATCAGGCATTTATTAAGATACAGAAAAGTGAGGGTATCGGGATTTCCGATACCCTTTTTTCGTGCTCTGCCCTGCGGGGAGCCGGCTTACGATTTGTCAGAATGTAAGTTCTTGCATTCCGGCAGTCGTTCAGACTGCTGATTTTGGGAAGGGACGGCCACCGGCCGTTGTTTTTTCAAGGCTCAGAGGCTTTTGGACTGTAAGGTATTGATGCACTGCTTCTTGTAAAAAAGTATCCTTGTTCGCAGAATTCTTCCGGACAGGACTTTTGAGGTCGTTTTTGGAGCCATTGTGATGAAATGAAGGAGTCATGCTGATGCCTGGATCAAATCATGCCGGTGTTTTTGTTTCCCGATAGAGGCGGGAAGAGGCATCCGCACCTCTGGATGCTGCATAAAAATACGTTCCAGACCGTATATGTCGGGGGACAGTCTGCATAAAGATACCAAAAAAGCATCCCGAAGCACAGCCTTGCATCAGGCCTTCTGCTTCGGGATGCTTACATTTTGTTCGTTTTATCGCCGGAATCCGTGCTTAGCGTCTGCCGTACATCCGGTCGTAATAGTTCTGATAGTCGCTGCTGGTCACTTCTTCCACCCACTTCTGGTTGTCCAGATACCAGCGGATGGTTTTCACGATACCGGTTTCGAAATCAGTTTCCGGATACCATCCCAGGTCGGTTTTGATCTTTTCCGGATCAATGCCATAGCGCAGGTCGTGGCCCAGACGGTCCTTTACGAAGGTGATCAGGTCGTTGTTAATCCAGTCAACAGCGATTTCACCGTTTTCGTTCTTCACCTGCTTCTTCAGCAGAGCGCGCATTTCCGGTTCCTTCTCCATGATTTCGCGGATGGTCTGGATGGTGAGCTTCACAATCTGGATATTCTGACGCTCGTTATGTCCGCCCACATTGTAGATGCTGCCGTCGGCACCCTGGTTGATGACCATGTCGATGGCCTTGCAGTGATCCTCCACATACAACCAGTCGCGGATGTTGGTACCCTGACCGTAGACCGGAAGTTTCTTTCCTTCGAGAATGTTCTTGATGATCAGCGGAATCAGTTTTTCCGGGAACTGATACGGTCCGTAGTTGTTGGAGCAGCGGGTGATGCTCACCGGCATCTTGTAAGTGTCCTTATAGGCACACACAATGTGGTCGGCACTGGCCTTTGACGCGCTGTACGGGCTGTGCGGGCAGAGCGGAGTCTCTTCGGTGAAGAAGCCCTCTTCGCCCAGGCTTCCGTACACCTCGTCGGTAGATACCTGATGGAAGCGTACGCCCTTGCGCCAGGTCGGGTAGCCGTTTTCGTCCTTTCCGGTCACCCAGGCACGGCGGGCTGCGTCGAGCAGGTTCTGGGTACCCAGAATGTTGGTCTGCAGGAACAGCTGCGGGTTTTCGATGCTGCGGTCCACATGGCTCTCGGCAGCGAAGTTCACAATCACATCGAAACGGTATTTTGCAAACAGGTCGTCTGCCAGATGAGCGTCGCAGATGTCGCCTTTTACAAAGATACAGCGTTCGTTGTCAATATCCTGGGCGATGGTGCCCAGATAGCCGGCATAGGTCAACAGATCCAGAACCACGACCGTGATGTCGTTGTATTTGTTCAGGATATATTTCACGTAGTTTGCGCCGATAAAGCCGGCTCCTCCTGTTACTAGATAAGTTTTCACGAGTGTATATGTTTTTAGGTTTCTTATTCGTTTTCGCGGGCACCCAGCTCAATGACTTCCAGATTGCTGAAGTTGCCCTGTGATAAAGTGACCCGGATGAGGGTGCGCACCTTGTGCCAGCCCATGATTCCGGCGGCTCCGGGATTGATGTAAAGCAGATTCATTTGCCGGTCGAACATCACTTTCAGGATGTGTGAATGGCCGGCAATGAACAGCTGGGGGCGCTTTTCGGCCAGAATTTTCCGGATTCCCGGTGCATATTTCCCGGGATAGCCCCCGATGTGCGTCATCATCACACGGGTATTTTCGCACTCCCATTCCAGAATCTGGGGATAAGTCTTGCGGGTGTCGCCGCCGTCACAGTTGCCGCATACGGCCTTTACGGGGCGGAATTCCTCCAAGCGGCGGATCAGCTCAAACGAGCCGATATCTCCGGCATGCCAGATTTCGTCGCACTCGGCAAAGTATTCCAGATAGCGGTCGTCCCAATAGCCGTGTGTGTCCGAAAGGATTCCTATCCGTTTCATAAGCCCAGCTTTTTCACGATGAAGGACTTCAGGAAGTCTGCCGTTCCCTCAATGCCCAGCACCGACGAGTTGATGCAGATGTGATAGGTGGCAGCCTCGCCCCAGGTGAGAGCGCTGTAATAGTTGTAGTATGACGCGCGCTTGTCGTCGCCTTCGAGAGCCCGTTTTTCGGCTTCCTGGGCATCTACCTGCAGATTCTGCATCAGGCGGGCCACACGGTCTTCCATATCGGCCGAGATGAAGATGTTTACGCAGCGCGGATGGTCGCGCAGCACATAGTCGGCACAGCGGCCCACAAACACACACGATTCCTTTTCGGCCGCTTTCTTGATGGCATCGCTCTGGAACTTGAAGAGCGATTCCGAGCTGAGCTGGTTGCCGTAAGGGTCGCCGCTGCTGGTAAAGGGAATGATGGAGTTGAACAGACTCTTTACAAAGCCGCGGTGCTCGTCGTCGCGCTCAAAGAAGTATTTGCTGAAGCCGCTTTCCTGTGCGGCCAGATCGAGCACCTCCTTGTCGTAGAACTTGATGCCGAATTCCTTGGCCAGAATAGTGCCAATGGCATGGCCGCCGCTACCCAGCTGGCGTCCGATGTTGAGTACAAAATTTTTATTGTTGTCCATTGTTTGCCAAATGTCTTTGTTTCATTTTCTTGTTTTGTATCACCAGCATGGCGGCTGTGACGATGCAAGCCACCAGGTCGGATGCCGGCATGGCCATCCAGATTCCGTCCAGTTGCCAGAAACGGGGGAAGATGATAAGAGCCGGAACCAGAAACAGTAATTGACGTGTTAAAGATAAGAAAATACTTTTACCTGCGTGTCCGATACTCTGAAAAAAGTTTGTCGTGGCAATCTGAAAACCGATAATCGGATAGAAAATGACGATAATCCGCATACCGTGGGCGGCCATGTCAATAAGTTTCTCGTCGCTGGTGAAGGCGCGGGCACAGAGTTCGGGAGTAAATTCACCGATGAGGAATCCCAGGGTGGTTACCACTGTGGCGCTGTAAATCGTGTAGCGAAGCACCCGGAATACACGGTCAATGTGACCTGCTCCATAGTTGTATCCGGCAATAGGCTGCATGCCCTGGTTGATACCGATCACAATCATGATGAAGAGGAACAGTACGCGGTTCACGATACCATAGGCTCCGATGGCCAGGTCGCCTCCGTATTCGGCCAGACCGCGGTTAATCAGAATCACAACGAGACAGGCACAGGTGTTCATCAGGAACGGAGAAAGACCGATGGCGATGGTGTCCAAAACAATCTTTTTCTTCAGCCGGTAGATGCCCCGCCGGAAGTGAAGCGCCTCTTTCTTGTTGCTGAACACCACAAACTGCCATACCAGCGCAATGATCTGGGCCAGAATGGTGGCATAGGCCGCTCCCTTGATGCCCATGTGGAACTGGTAGATGAACAGCGGGTCGAGTATGGTGTTGATGACCACGGTGAGGATGGTGGCATACATGGACATCTGCGGATGACCGGCCGAGCGGAGCAGGGCGTTCAGTCCCAGATAGCTGTGTGTCACCACATTACCCAACAGAATGATTTCCATATAGTCGCGGGCATAGGGGATGGTGGTCTCGCTGGCCCCGAAGAAATAGAGAATGGGGTCCAGGAATATCAGGGCAATGATTCCGAACAGAATACCCAGAATCAGGTTGAGAACCACCACATTGCCCAGAATGTTCTGGGCTGTCTGGTAATCCTTCTGTCCTAACTTTACGGACATGAGGGTGGCAGCTCCCACACCGACCATGGACCCGAAGGCTGCCGACAGGTTCATCAGCGGAAAGGTAATGGCCAGACCCGAAATGGCCATGGCGCCGACACCTTGTCCGATAAAGATGCTGTCTACCATATTATATAAGGAGGAGGCGGTCATGGCGATGACTGCCGGAATGGCGTATGCCATCAAAAGTTTGCCCACGGGGCGTGTGCCCAGTTCGGTGGGTGAAGATGCTTTTCCTGACATAATGAATCTTTTGTTTATGAATCGATAAATGATGCTGCAAAGGTACAAAAAAAACTACTTCGGCTTTCTTTTGCTCTCAAAAAAAGCATCTTGCGTCCCTGCCGTCGCGAGCGTTCCGGTTGTACGGAAATATTAAAAACAGTCGCCGTATCCGATAATATGTGAATTTGCTCCTGCCAATTCATTTTTTTCCGTATTTTTGCTTTTCTGAAATAGAGAGACATTATGAAGAAGAAAGTATTGGTAGGCATGTCGGGCGGAATAGACAGCTCGTCCGTGTGCCTGATGTTGAAGGATAAAGGATATGAAGTAATCGGAATAACCATGCGGGTGTGGGATTTGCCCCAGCATTTTTCGGAACCCGGACAGGAACAGCCTAACCACGTGATGCAGGCCCGCGAACTGGCCGAGCGTTTGGGCATAGAGCACTATGTGGCCGATGAAAGAGCCTCTTTCAAAGACGTGGTGGTGCGTAACTTTATCGACGAATATCTCAACGGACGGACTCCGAATCCGTGTGTCATGTGTAACCCCACCTTTAAGTTCCGCATGCTGATGGAGTGGGCCGACCGTTTAGGTTGTGACTATATAGCCACCGGCCATTATGTGCAGAAGGTGGAGCAGGACGGTTCTGTTTACCTCAAGTGCGGTGCCGATACCAAGAAGGACCAGTCTTATTTCCTCTGGCGCCTGTCGCAGGAGGTGCTCCGCCGCTGTATCTTCCCTTTGGGAGATACCACCAAGGACAAGGTGCGTGCCTATCTCACCGAAAAGGGCTTCGAAGCCAAGGCTCGCGGCGGGGAATCCATGGAGGTGTGCTTCATTCCGGGCGACTATCGGGAGTTTCTGAAAGAGCAGCTTCCGGATCTGGAGCAGAAAGTAGGACCGGGCGACTTTGTGGACGAACAGGGTCATAAGCTGGGCCGCCATCAGGGATTCCCCTTTTACACGGTGGGACAGCGTAAAGGACTGGGAATTGCTCTGGGAAAACCGGCCTTTGTGTTGAAAATCAACCCACAGAAGAATACGGTGATGCTGGGCGATGCCGACCGCCTGATGACAGAATATATGCTGGTGGAGCAGCCCAACTGGGTGAATGCCGATGCGCTGCCTGCCGAGGGACTGGCGGTGCGCATCCGTTACCGCAGCAAGCCGATTCCCTGCACCCTGAAGAAGGTGAACCGCCTGTGGGAGGAAAAAGATGCCAAGGGCGATTTGTATCTGGTGCATTTCCACGAACCGGCTTCGGCCGTCACCCCGGGACAGTCGGCGGTGTTCTACGTAGATGATCTGGTCGTGGGCGGTGGATATATTGCTTCGCAGAAAGGAATACATTCTTATATAGAGGAGTTTGCATGAAAGATGCCTTGTCGTTGCTGGAACTGAACCGGATGGTGCGGCGCACAATCGACCTGGAATTCCAGCAGTCTTATTGGATTCAGGCCGAGCTGAGCGAGGTGCGCGAGGCCTATCAGGGCCATTGCTATCTGGAGTTTGTCCAGAAGGATGAGTTCTCCGGACAGCTGGTGGCTAAGGCGCGGGGCGCCATCTGGGCTTCGGCCTATCGGGTGCTCAAACCTTATTTTGAACGCGAAACCGGGCAATGTCTGGCCGCGGGAATCAAGGTGTTGGTGTGCGTGCGGGTGGTTTTTCACGAGCTCTACGGTTATACGCTTACGGTAGAGGATATCGACCCGGCCTATACTTTGGGCGATCTGGCCCGTCGGCGTCGGGAAATATTGGATCAGTTGCGCCGCGAGGGAGTGCTTGATGACAACAAGAATTTGGAGATGCCGCTGCTGGCCAACCGTATAGCTGTAATTTCTTCGAAGACAGCCGCCGGTTTTGAGGACTTCTGCGACCAGCTGCTTCACAATGATTACGGATTCCGTTTTACGGTGCGTCTGTTTCCGGCCGTGATGCAGGGAGAGCGTGTCGAAGAGACCGTCTTGGCCGCCCTCGATCAGATTCTGGAGCAGCGCGACCGGTGGGATGTGGTGGTCATCATCCGCGGAGGAGGAGCCACGAGCGACCTCTCCGGTTTTGATACTTATCTGCTGGCGGCAAGCTGTGCCCAGTTTCCGCTGCCCATTATTACGGGTATCGGTCACGAGCGCGACGACACGGTGCTCGATGCCGTGGCACACACGCGGGTCAAGACGCCTACGGCGGCTGCTGCCTGTCTGCTGAACCACATGTTGCAGACGGCCTCCCGGCTGGAGCAGTTGCAGGAAGATCTTCTTCGGTCTGTCCGCGAACGCCTCACGGAGGAGCTGTTGCGCCTGACGACTCTGATTACCCGCTTGCCCGTGGTTTTCAATTCGGTGAAAAGCCGGGCCGAACAGCAGATTCTCAGTGCCGAGCATGCTCTTCAGGCCGCAGTCCGTATGCGGGTGCAGCGCGAGTTGCTCAGGCTGGATACGCAGGAGGAACGCCTGGCACAGGGATTCCGCAACCGCCTGGAGCACGAAAAACGTCAGTTGGATTTCTATGCCCGTCAGGTGCAGGCGCTCGATCCGGAGCGTTTGTTGAAGCTGGGCTATAGCCTGACCTACCGGAACGGACAGATCGTGACCTGTGCCGACGAACTGCAGCCGGGCGATGTGATTGAAACCCATCTGGCCGAGGGACGCGTGCACTCAAAAGTTTTATAAGGAGAATCAAAAAATACCCGAGACTTATGCCGAGAAAAAATAATGCCAAAAATTATGAAGAAGCCATAGCCTCCTTGCAGGAAATCCTGAAACAGGTGGAAAACAATGAACTGGGAATTGACCAGCTGGCCGAAAAATTGAAAGAAGCAAAGACTCTGATTGCGTATTGTAAGGAAAAACTGTACCATACCGATGAGGAGATACGAAAAATATTAGATAGCGAGGAAAAATAATTTCAATTTGGAATTTATTTCCTTTCTTTGTTTAAAATATGAAATTTTTCTATAACTTTGCACACAGCAGCCCGACACAGACATCTGCATGAGTGGTGCCGGACAGAACAATAGAGAAAGAAAAACAATAATTTATAGGTTAACGAGCGAAGATACAAAAGCATAACCTTTGCGTTTTCGCATTATTGATTGAATATGAAAGAGATCGATTGGGCAAATCTGTCTTTCGGTTATATGCCGACAGATTACAATGTCCGCTGCTACTATCGCGACGGAAAATGGGGAGAAATTGAAGTGTGTTCAGAGCAGACCATCAATATTCACATGGCTGCTACCTGCCTGCACTACGGACAGGAAGCTTTTGAGGGACTGAAAGCTTACCGCTGCCCTGACGGCAAAGTGCGTGTATTCCGCATGGATGAAAATGCGGCACGCCTGCAAAGCACTTGTCGCGGAATATTGATGCCGGAAGTATCTACCGAACTTTTTGAAGAGATGGTGACTAAGGTGGTGCGTCTGAACGAGCGCTTCATCCCGCCATACGAGAGCGGTGCCTCACTGTATATCCGTCCGTTGCTGATCGGTACCGGAGCACAGGTGGGTGTTCATCCTGCCGACGAGTATATGTTCGTGATTTTCGTAACTCCGGTTGGCCCTTATTTCAAAGGCGGTTTCGCAACCAATCCTTATGTGATTATCCGCGAGTTCGACCGTGCCGCTCCGCTGGGAACAGGTATCTATAAGGTGGGAGGTAACTATGCCGCCAGCTTGCGTGCCAACAAGATGGCTCACGATCTGGGTTATTCTTGCGAGTTCTATCTCGATGCCAAGGAAAAGAAATACATTGACGAGTGCGGTGCCGCCAACTTCTTCGGTATTAAGAACAATACATACATCACTCCGAAATCATCATCCATTCTGCCTTCAATTACCAACAAGAGTCTGATGCAGCTGGCAGAGGATATGGGTATGAAAGTAGAGCGCAGACAGATTCCGGAAGAGGAACTGGCTACCTTCGAAGAGGCCGGTGCCTGCGGTACTGCTGCGGTAATCAGTCCGATTGAACGGATTGATGATCTGGAAAACAAGAAGAGCTATGTCATCAGCAAGGATGGCAAGCCGGGACCAATCAGCACCAAGCTGTATCACCACTTGCGCGGTATTCAATACGGAACCGAACCAGACGTACACGGATGGACCAAGGTGGTTATCGAATAACCTGACGTTTGCGAGACATTCAAAAAACATTTTACAGAATAGAAGCCGGCTTCTGAAAGGAATTTTCGGAAAGCCGGCTTTATTTTTGCGGTGCAATTTCTACTAATATTCAGCCATTTAAATTTATTTTACTAGGAAAAAAGTCTTCTTTTTAAAATATATTCGTATTTTTGGCGCCGATAATGGACCATAAAGTCCGCGAATAATCTTAATTTAGTAATAGAAAACATTAAATCCCTGATTATGAAACATTCTATTTCGTTGTTTACGATGGTCGTTGCGCTGTTCCTGCTTTCAGGATGTGTAACGAAGAAAAAGTATGCTTCTTTGCAGACAGAGAAGAGCAAACTGGAGACCCAGTATCAGAACGCACAATTGCAGTTGGCAGAAAATAAAGCAAATATCAAGAGCCTGGAAGAAAGACTGGCTGAGGCTCAGAAGGCCAATGCCGAGTTGAAGGCATCTTATGCAGCATTGCAGAACTCTTTGGACAAGAGTATCCAGCAGAATTCACAGGGTAACGTGAATATCTCAAAACTGGTTGACGAAATCAATGCTTCCAACAAGTTTATCAAACAGCTGGTTGAGGCTAAGGACAAGTCAGATTCTCTGAATATGGTATTGACCAACAACCTGACTCGTTCTTTGAGTCGCGACGAGTTGCAGGATGTAGACATCAAGGTGCTGAAAGGCGTTGTTTACATTTCTTTGTCAGACAACATGTTGTATAAGTCTGGTAGCTATGAAATCAGCGACCGCGCCGGAGAGACTCTGAGCAAGATTGCGAAGATCATAACCGATTACAAGGACTACGATGTATTGGTAGAGGGTAACACCGATACAGATCCGATCTCACGTCCGAATATCCGAAACAACTGGGATTTGAGTGCCCTGCGCGCCTCTTCTGTAGTACAGGCTTTGCAGAACCTGTATGGTGTAGATCCTTCTCGTCTGACTGCTGCCGGACGTGGAGAGTACAACCCGATTGCCGACAACACATCTGCTGCCGGAAAACAGAGAAACCGCCGCACTCAGATTATCATTACTCCTAAGCTGGATCAGTTCATGGATCTGATCGAGAAGGCTCCGGAGACTGAAGGAGAGCAGATGCAGTAAATGAAGTCATTCTGACAGAAAAATCATAGTAGAATACCGCATACGTTGAAAAACGCGTGCGGTATCTATTTATTTTAGGGAGGTATCCAAAATTTGAATAAGAAACAGAGAAAATCAGTAACGATCAAAGAAAAGCATGGGAAAAGGTAAATTGGCTAAGTTTGCCGATATGGCAGAATATCCGCACGTATTTGAGTATCCGTATTCAGTAGTTGACAATGTGCCGTTCGAAGGAAAAGGAAAATGGCATGAATTCTTCGGAAACCAGAATCCGATTGTTCTGGAGCTGGGATGCGGTCGCGGGGAATATACCGTGGGACTGGCACGCTTGTATCCGGAAAAGAACTTCATCGGAGTAGATATCAAAGGGGCCCGAATGTGGACCGGAGCTACGGAATCTATGCGTGAGGGCCTGAAGAACGTTGCTTTTCTGCGTACGAATATCGAGATTATCGACCGTTTCTTCGAACCGGACGAGGTGCAGGAAATCTGGCTTACCTTCAGCGATCCGCAGATGAAAAAGGTTACCAAGCGACTGACCTCTACTTTTTTCATGAACCGCTACCGCAAGTTTCTGGTGGACGGCGGTCTGATTCACCTGAAAACAGACTCTAATTTCCTGTTTACCTACACCAACTATATGGTGGAGAAAAACGCTCTTCCGGTGGAATTTTCCACTACAGACTTGTATCACAGCGTGCTGGCCGAGCATCCCGATACGGAGGAGGCCCGTATTCTGAGCATACAGACCTATTACGAGCAGCAGTGGATTGATCGCGGACTGAACATCAAATACCTGCGTTTCCGCCTGCCGCATGCCGGTGAGCTGCAGGAGCCTGAGGTGGAAATCGAACTGGATGATTACAGAAGCTATAATCGCAGCAAGCGAAGCGGTCTGGCTACCTCCAAGTAAGAATCTATACATTTAAAATATAAAACAGAATATGAATATCTATCCTAAACTGATTATGGATGCGCTCGCCACAGTTCGCTATCCGGGTACCGGCAAGAATATTGTCGAGGCAGAGATGGTAGAGGATGATTTGCGCATCAGCGGTTTGCACGTTAGTTTCTCTCTTATTTTCGATAAACCGACAAATCCGTTTATCAAGTCCATCGTGAAAGCGGCCGAAGCTGCCATTCACGCTTATGTGGCTAAGGAAGTAGAGGTGGAAATCAACATAAAGACCATTCAGGCTCCGCGTCCCGAAGTGGGCAAACTGTTGCCGGGTGTGAAGAATATCATTGCCGTATCTTCCGGAAAAGGTGGTGTGGGCAAGTCAACCGTAGCCGCCAATCTGGCTGTTGCGTTGGCCAAGATGGGCTTTAAGGTCGGTTTGCTCGATGCGGATATTTTCGGTCCGAGTGTGCCGAAGATGTTCCAGATGGAAGATGCCCGCCCGTATGCCGAGAATATTAATGGCCGCGACATGATCATTCCGGTGGAGAAGTATGGCATCAAGGTGCTTTCCATCGGTTTCTTTGTAGACCCCGACCAGGCTACCTTGTGGCGTGGCGGTATGGCCAGCAATGCCCTGAAGCAGCTCATCGGCGATGCCGAATGGGGTGATTTGGACTATTTTGTGCTTGATACCCCTCCGGGAACCAGCGACATTCACCTCACTCTGGTGCAGACGCTGCCGATTACCGGTGCCGTGATTGTCAGCACACCGCAGCAGGTGGCTTTGGCCGATGCACGCAAGGGTATCAATATGTATATGAACGACAAGGTGAATGTGCCTATCCTCGGACTGGTGGAAAATATGGCTTGGTTCACGCCGGCCGAACTTCCGGAGAACAAGTATTATATCTTTGGAAAGGAAGGTGTGAAGCATCTGGCCGAGGAAATGAACGTGCCGTTGCTGGGACAGATTCCGGTGGTGCAGAGCATCTGCGAGAACGGCGACAAGGGAACTCCCGAAGCTTTGGATGGAGAAACTCCGGTGGGCAAGTCGTTCATGAAACTGGCAGCTGCCGTAGTGCGCCAGACAGACAAGAGAAATCAGGAACAGGCTCCGACACACATTGTGGAAGTAAGCAAGTAAAGCGAGCTGTGCTCCTACAGATACAGCCTCCCCGCGTGCAGCTCTGTGCTGTGCGGGGAGGTTTTTCAGGTTAATAAGTTTTCAGGTAAAGATTGGATGAATATGGATAGTCTGAAAGTTACAGGCAATCTGGAGTGGGACGGATTGCACCGTCCACAGATATTTTATGCGATGGCCGCCATTTTTTCCGGTTTGTTTCTGTCGGTTATCGACGGAAGCATCTGTAATGTGGCGCTTCCCAGCATTTCCAAGGAACTGCAGGTCAGTTCTTCCGATTCCATTTGGGTGGTGAATGGATTCCAGCTGGTGGTGATGATGTTTCTGTTGCCTTTTTCCTCGTTGGGTGAACTGAAAGGATTCAAGCAGGTATATCTGACCGGGCTGGTGGTGTTTCTTGTCGGTTCTCTTTGCTGCACCTTTTCGGTAACCCTGACACAGCTTGTGCTTTCGCGCATGTTGCAGGGAGTGGGTGCTGCCATGGTGATGAGTGTGAACGGCTCACTGGTGCGCCTGATCTATCCCAAAAAACATTTGCCCAAGGGCTTTGGACTGAATGCCATGGTGGTTGCTTTGGCCGCTGTGGCCGGTCCGACATTGGCCGCCGGTATTCTTGCCGTGGCTTCGTGGCCCTGGCTGTTTGCCATCAACATTCCGGTGGGAGTGGTCACTTTCTACTTTGCCTGGAAATATCTGCCCGATAATCCTACACGCATCGAAGGGCGCCGTTTTGATTATCGTTCGGCTTGTATGAATGCCCTTACTTTCGGTCTTTTTATCGGCACATTGGAGGCTTATGCTCATGGTGCGAGCTTGACCTGGGTGTTTGGCGGACTCGTTTTGTTGCTTGCAGTGGGCACACTCTTTGTGCGCCAGCAGTTGTCGCAGCCTTATCCCATGCTGCCTTTTGACCTGTTGCGCATACCGGTTTTTGGTTTGTCCGTTCTGACAAGTATTTGTTCTTTCACTTCGCAGATGCTGGCCATGGTATCCATTCCCTTTCTGTTGCACCACACTTTTGGGTTCGATGCCGTGCGTACCGGTTTGTTTATGACAGCCTGGCCGCTGGTCATCGTATTTGCTTCACCCGTTGCCGGCTTTCTGGTCGGCAAGATTCACGCCGGACTGTTAGGAGGTATCGGTCTGCTGATTATGAGTTGCGGATGTTTTCTGTTGTCTACAATGCCGGCATCTGCGCCACAGATGCTGCTGATTGCCGGACTGATGCTGTGTGGCTTGGGATTCGGACTGTTTCAGTCGCCCAACAACCACCTGATGCTCAGTTCCGCTCCCGCCTATCGCAGTGGAGGTGCGAGCGGCATGCAGGCTACGGCCCGTCTTGTCGGTCAGACCACGGGAGCCACTCTGGTGGCTTTGATGTTCCACCTCACTCCCGATTCTGCTCCTCATAATGCGCTGTTGCTGGCCGGAGTGCTTACCTTTGTCGGCGCCTTCGTTTCCTCTTCACGTGTGAAGGCGAAACGCGTGGAGCGCTAGGCATTTTTCATTTTTAACACGCTGCGCGGGGAGAGTCCTCCCTGTTGCCGAAAAAAAACATTATATTTGCGATAATATCAAAAGCCTATTTTTTATGATAACCACAGTATTGGATTCCAGTTCCGACCCGATGGGGGCGGCATTGCAGGAGTATATGAAAAAGGGGAAAGCCTCCAAGTTGCGCGTGCTTTCTTCTTTGTTTGACGAAGATGAATTGCCGGTGCCTCTGTTGTTCCGCGAAGAGAAAGACATGTCGGATATCGAGCGAAAGGCTCTGGAACTGGCCCGAGGGCGTGTGCTCGATGTGGGAGCCGGTGCGGGTTGTCATAGTCTGGTCTTGCAGAACAGAGGGCTGGAAGTTACTGCCATAGACATTTCTCCGCTGTCGGTACAGGTACAGCAGCAGAGAGGGGTGCGGGATGCCCGTGTGGTCAACCTGTTCGACCCGACCTTTGCCGAGCAGTATGACACCATCCTGTTTCTGATGAACGGATCGGGCATTGTGGGCAAACTGGAGAACATGCCTGCATTTTTCAACAAGATGAAGCTTTTACTTGCCGAGGGAGGACGCGTCTATATGGATTCGTCCGACTTGAGATATATTTTTGAGAACGAGGACGGAAGTCTGGACATTGACTTGAATGCCGCTTATTATGGAGAAGTGGACTATCAGATGAAATACAGAAATGTTTCCGGTCCGAAGTTCGACTGGCTCTATGTAGATTTTGAAACATTATCTTATTATGCTTCGGAATACGGTTTTACGGCGACCAAGATTCTCGAAGGCGGTCATTACGACTATCTTGCTTGTATAGAACGACAGAAATAAGGAGGGATTGATGAAACTGGGAACTTCCATAAAGGTGGCCTTTGGCTATGTGATCCTTATTCTGCTGCTTATGGTGTCGATTTTTTATATCTACGACAAATTGATGCTGTTGGAGCGGTCGGAGCAGGCCGAGAAAGCCATCACCGAGCGCCGTCGTGCCGTGAATACGGTGGTGAGCCGGCTGTATGAAGCCGAAATCGTGGCTCAGTATGTCAGCATCGGCCAGATTCCGAATTCACAGGCCTATCAGGAAGCCATGAAGAGCGCTTGCGAGGCAATAGACTCTCTGCGGACTGTATTTACCGACGAAGGGCAGCGCCTGCGTCTCGACACACTGAAGGATTTGTTGGGACAAAAGGAAAAGAACATGCGGTCGTTGCTCCATCTGGTGAGCGACACCAAGGAGAATCAGGCCTACAAAAGCCAGATCAAGAAAATGATTGCTCAGCAGGATACGGTGGTGAACCAGCCGAAGATCCAGAAAAAGGTGATTACCAACAATCAGTCTTATGTCGTCAAACAGAAAAAGAAGAAACGATTCTTCCAGCGTCTGGCCGAGGCTTTCTCTCCGGCTAAGGAAGATTCCACCGAGGTGAACAAAGTGGTTCAGGAGGTTTATATCGACACGGTGCAGCAGGAAGCCTATAATGCGGCCGACACGCTGGTGAATATCTTGCAGCGGGCCGAAGACAGCGTGTCGCTGCAGAAGTCACGCCGCACCGACCTGATCCGTAACCGGCTGAAAGAACAGCAGGCATCCGGTGCCTTGCTCAGCCTGAAGGTTACCCAAATGCTGGAAACCATCGAGCAGGAAGAACAGCAACTGCTGAACCGAAGGATGCAGCGTGAGGCCGAGATCCGTCAGAAAGCGGCTTTGACTCTGGCCATTATTTCCATATCGGCGGTATTGCTGGCCTTGGTGTTCTCCTTTATCGTGTGGAGAGACATCACACAGAGCAATCATTACCGCAAGGAGTTGGAAAAGGCCAAGAAGCGGGCTGAAGACCTGTTGCAGGTGCGTGAACGACTGATGCTCACCATCACCCATGATATCAAGGCCCCTGTCGGCTCCATTCTGGGATATATAGACTTGCTTTCGCGCCTGCTCAAGGAGAAGCGTTCGCAGTTCTATCTGGAGAATATGCGCAGTTCGGCGCAGCATCTGCTCCGGCTGGTCACTTCGCTGCTTGATTTTCATCGCCTGGATGCCAATAAGATGGACATTCAGAGTGTAGCATTCAATCCCAAGCAGCTTTTCGAGACTTTGTTTACCAGCTTCGTGCCGTTGGCCCATAAGAAAGGGCTGGAGATTACCGCCGAGCTGGACGAGGCTTTGAACGGAAGCTTTGCGGGAGATCCTTTCCGCATTCGTCAGATTACCGACAACCTGTTGAGTAATGCGCTGAAATTTACGGAAAAGGGTGGAATCACACTTCAGGTAAAACTGGAAGAACCCCTGATGCATATTGCCGTGAAAGATACCGGCTGCGGCATGTCACTTGAGGAACAGAAGAAGGTATTCCAGGCATTTACCCGCCTTACCAGTGCGCAAGGACAGGAAGGTTTCGGTCTGGGACTGTCTATCACTCAGAAACTGGTGGAACTTTTGGGCGGAAGCATCCGCATAGGCAGTCATGTGGGGCATGGAACCACGTTTCATGTTTATCTGCCTTTGAAGCACGAGCCGCTACATCAGAAAGCGGATGAGGAAATGCCGCAGATGCGGGGCAAACTGCGTGTGGTGATGATTGACGATGACCGCATACAGATGCAGTTGAACCGGGCGATGTTCGAGTCTACTCTGGGCGACCAGAAACTGGAACTGACTTGTTGCCTGAGCCCTGAAGAACTGTTTGAGGCCCTGAAGAAACAGGAATACGACCTTTTGTTTACCGACATACAGATGCCGGGAATGAACGGTTTTGAGTTGCTGAAATCAGTCCGGGCCCTTTCGGGCACTTGCGGACGGAGCATTCCGGTGGTGGCCATTACGGCTCGCAGCGACATGAGCGAGCAGGATTTTGTGGCTCACGGATTTGCAGCCAGCCTGTATAAGCCGTTCAATGCCGGTGAACTGGTCAAGACCGTGGAACGTGTTCTGGGAATGAGTACTGGTGTGCAGGTCGATGAAACGCCCGAACCGGCTCCCGCTACGGAACCGCGGCTCGATTTCAAGAATCTGCTGGCTTTTGCCGACGGAGACCGTGAGGCTTCGCGACAGATTCTGGAAACCTTCGTGGCCGAAAGCACACAGAATGTGGAGCAGATGAGGCTGGCTTTGGAGCAGGAAGACATCAGGCGTGTGGGAGAGATAGCCCACAAGATGCTCCCTTCGTACACCATGCTCGGCGCGCAGGAAGTGTGTCAGGTGTTGAAAGTGTTGGAAACCAAACGCACCATGAACACCATGAACGAGGAAGAAAAGGAAATGATCAGAAATCTGATGCTTCAGATTCAGGATATAATAAAACAAGGAGAGCGCGAGGCCTCCTTAGTGTCATAAAATATGGGAACAATGAAGTCCATTTTAATTGTAGAAGACGATTTGACTTTTTCTACCATGTTGAAAACCTGGTTAGGAAAAAGAGGCTTTGCCGTGGATACGGCGAGCAATAACGCACGTGCCCGGAAAATCCTGCATCAGCAGGAATACGACCTGGTGCTTTCCGACCTCCGTCTGCCCGACGAGGACGGTCTTTATCTGTTGTCCTGGCTGCGTGGCATGGGCAACAACACCCCGTTTATCATCATGACCAGTTATGCCGAGGTGCAGAATGTGGTGGATGCCATGAAGCAGGGAGCCAGCGATTATATTGCCAAACCGGTTCAGCCCGACATACTCCTTAAAAAGATTGACGATGCCCTGAGCGCTCCTCTGCCCGACGACAGCAAACTCGATGCCGTGGCGGGCGAAGCGGATCATGACTCCTATACGAACAATTTTCTGGAAGGCGAAAGCGAAGCGGCGCGCATGCTTTATAATTATGTGCGTCTGGTGGCGCCGACCCCGATGTCGGTACTCATCAACGGAGCAAGCGGTACGGGTAAGGAGTATGTGGCCCACCGCATCCATCAGCTCAGCAAGCGGGCCGACAAGCCTTTTGTGGCCATTGACTGCGGTGCCATGCTCAAGGAACTTGCCGCCTCCGAATTCTTCGGCCATGTGAAAGGCTCGTTTACCGGAGCCGTGACCGACAAGACCGGTGCTTTTGTGGAGGCCAATGGGGGAACCTTGTTTTTGGATGAAGTCGGAAACTTGAGCTATGATGTGCAGGTGCAGTTGCTGCGCGCCATTCAGGAACACCGCATCCGTCCGGTGGGCTCTACTCAGGAAATCGAGGTGGATGTACGTCTGGTCTGTGCCACAAACGAGAATCTGGAGCAGGCCATTGCCAATGGACAGTTTCGTGAGGACCTGTATCATCGCATCAATGAGTTCACTTTGAAGATGCCGGCATTGAAGGACCGTCAGGAAGACATTCTGCTTTTTGCCAATTTCTTCCTCGATCAGGCCAACCGCGAGCTCGACAAGGATTTGATTGGTTTTGATATGAATGCCGAGCGGGCGTTGCAGACCTATTCCTGGCCCGGTAACTTGCGTCAGATGAAAAATGTGATTAAACGTGCCACTTTGTTGGCCAAGGGAGATTTCATCACGCGCGAAGATTTGGGCGAGCAACTTACCGAGGTGCGTCCTGCTGCCCCGCAGAATACTTTTGCCCTGCATGATGCCGTATCAGAGAAGGAACGTATCCTTCAGGCACTTCAGGCCACGAACAATAACAAGAGCAAGGCGGCCCAACTGTTGGGCATCGACCGGAAAACGCTCTATAACAAACTCAAACTTTATCAGCTGTCCTGATTGTGGACAAATTCTACAGTCGGGTTGCATAAATTCCACAATTCCACACTTCGTTACAGGAGTGTGGAATTTTTTTTGTTCTTGAAAATCAGTATTTTACTACTTTTTGGCACGATTGGCACGCCACTTGCATGATATTAAGCAGAACAAGCAAACAAGAAAATATAAACTAAAAACGATAAGATTATGAGAAAGTTATTTGTAGCAGTAGCAGCAGTGATGGTAGTAAGTGCAACAGCATTTTCAAGCAATAATAAGATGACAAATAGAGTGGTTGATGAACCGGATACTGTTGTTGTAGATTCTAGCAAAGCACAAACATTAGTAGACGACACCGTAACAACAGATACTGTAGTTACCGCCGATGAAACTACATTTGCTCTGGCAATGGCCGACGATACCGTAACAACAAATACTGTAGTTACCGCCGATGAGACTACATTTGCTCTGGCAATGGCCGACGATACTGTAACAACAGATACTGTAGTTACCGCCGATGAGACCACTTTCGCTTTGGCAATGGCCGACGATACCGTTCAGTCTGATACAATTATTGTTGATACAGAGAAGGTAGCTCTTGCTAAGAACGACGATGAAATTGAGCCCGATACAACAACCACAGAAAAGAAAAAGGTAGAAGAAGTAATTGAAAAAGCTGAGAATAAGATTCGTTTTATGGCATAACCCACTATTTTGGTTTTAGAGGATAACATGATATTTATATATTCGTTAGGTATGTTTTGAGATTCTATTCTATATTAAAAATCCTCAGAGAAAGGCCTTTCCTGTGAAGGAAGGGTCTTTCGCCGTTTATATACCTTTCTGTTTTTGATATTTTGGGAAAGGCTTGTGCGAGGTGTACGGTATCTTGTTGGATAGCGAAGAAGCTACGAAGCGGAAACTGTGTCTGACTATGATGAGGCAGCTTATCGGAAATTATCACCCCGTTGATAATTTATTATCGCCCTGATGATAATTTATTATTTTCCCATTGATAATTGGGATTGATAACTTCCGGCAGTTTCCAGAATCGGCCGGAGAAATGGAAAAATCTGTGATCTTAGAACCCGATGATGCTGTGGATTGTGGATTTTTTCCACACTTTCCCCACAAATTCCCCGCTTTTCCCCAGTGTGGATTTTTGGTAGTATTTTTATTTTGCATTGATTATCAGTGAATTATATTGAAATGCTGTTTTTGGCACGCTAGTTGTATTATTATAAGTAGAAAGTAAAAGCAATCATAGTTAGTAAATTAGATTAAGTGTAAAAGTGGAGGCTAAGCGTAGCACACGTCTCAAATACTTCTCTCGTGAGAAAGGAGTATTTAAAAAAAACATCCTTAAGGTTAGTTTTGTTTTGGAAATTTGGGTTTATTAAAGGATGTTTACCGAGCAGGCTGTCTTCTTCTATAAAAAGAGGGCAGCCTGCTCTTTTTTTATTCCTATAGATCGGATTTGTTTTCTCAGCCTCTTCTGCGGTTCGTAAGAATTTGCCCGTGCGGTAGAAGCCCGGATACAGTAATCCCCTTATTCTGTAGGCGCTCAGACCGGAATAGGAGTCTGTTGCCACGGAATAAGGGGATTGTTGGTTATTGGTCTGTCTCTTGCTGTTCCTGTTGGTCTCTCAGGGCCAGGCGACGGCTTTGACGGATCATGTAATAATAAGCACAGGTTGCCGTGAAGAAATACACTACAGTCTGAATCCACAAAGCATAGTATTCTTGTTGCACGTCATCCAATAGGGCACCCATTGAGTTGATGCGGATAAAACCGTTCACCCCGAAGGTTGAAGGGGCTATCCACGAAAGGAGGTGCCATACTTCGGGAATCGCTGCTCCCGGCCAGGAAATGCCCGAAATGAAGAGCAGGGGTACCGAGGTGAAAACAAACAGAGGCATGCAGCTCTCGCGTGAGAATACCAGGATGGACAGAGTCATGGCAAAGAAGATGCAGGCCAGAAGATAAGGAAGCATGAAGGCCATCAGATCCCAGATTTGCGGAATCTGCGGCAGGCTGAATATCTTGGGCACTGCCAACAGCAGCCAGCTGCTCATCACGGCGTAGACCATGAAATAACACAGAGATTTGCCGATTACGATGCGGAAGGTTCCGTTTCGCTTTCCGGGAGGCAGCTGCAAATGGAAAGTATGCAGCTCGCGCGCCGTTCCGTTTATCTGTCCGATACCCAGCAGCAGTGTCTGCTGGATGATCAGAATCAGTACGGCCGGGATCAGGAAACTGGCGAAACCGTTCTGCGGGTTGAACATCGGCACATATTCATATTCCAGTGGGGCCGTGCTGATGTTGTCCTGTTCGTCGGTTGTGTTTCCCAGACGCTCAATCTGGATTTCTTTGTTCATGTCGAGCGACACATCGGTGCAGACCGACAGAATGGCTTTATAGTAAAGCAGTCCGCTCATGTCCGAATAGGCAGCCACAGTGGCCTGTTTGCCCGAGTTGAGGCGTTTGCTGAAGTCGGACGGTATCAGGATGGTGCCGTAGGCTTTCTGCTTTTTCATCAGCGTCTTGGCTTCTTCCACATCCGAAGCATAGGCCACAATGCGCAGGTCGGGCGCAGCGTCGGCACGTGTCAGGAACTCGCGGCTCAGAGCCGAGTGCGACTGGTCTACGGCTACGACAGGTACCTCGCGCACCACCTCGCCGGTGTAGATAAAGGCATACAGCAGCGGATAGAGCAGGGGCACCAGAATGAAGAAGATCAGCACACCCTGATCGCGGAACACACGTCCGCATTCCCGGCGCCAGATGAGGAAGGTTTCGCTCACCGTGCGCAGAAACCGCTGATATAAAGATGTATTTTCTTTCATAACTTAAGGGATGTAGTTAAATTCACGCAATGCTTTGTGCAGGCGCCCCAGGAAGGGGAGCGGAAGCAGGATGAAGATGACCAGAGCCAGATAAGGTTTCCAGGCATATTCGATGGGGTATCCGTTGAGGATCTGGTTCACGTAAATCAGGAAATAATGGCGCAGCGGGAACAGGTTGGCGAGCATCTGCAAGGACGGGTGCATGGCCATGACCGGAAAAGTGAATCCGGAGATGGAGAAAGACACCACGCCCCACAGCGAGCAGGCGCTCAGTGCCAGACGGAGTGTGGGCAACAGGGAGAATACCAGTACTCCGAAGCCCTGCGAAGCCAGAACCATGACCAGCGTGGACAGCATCAGGGCACCCACACTGCAGTGGAACGGGAATTGCAGCACTCCGTAAAGATATACGTTGATGCCCAAGGCCATGGCATAGAAAATCAGCGTGTGCGGTGCCAGTTTGCCGAGCAGCGCCCGCATGATGTTCTGGTCGGCCATTTCGAGCCATTCCTTTCGCGTGTTGTATTTGATTTCGCTGCCGATGGAGAATACCGTCATCATGAAGATCATGAGCATGAGTATGCCCGGCAGAATCGTATTGTTCAGATAAACCGAGTAGTTGAGCCACGGATTCTGCAAGGCATGCGTGTCGATCACGATCGGTTGCAGAAAAGCCCGTGCTGCGGCTTCGGGAATGCCGCGTGCCTGCATGGTCTGAAGCCCCACGGCTCCTTTGGCCAGCTCCGACATGGTGCGCATATCCCTGTAGATCAGTGAGCCGGCAATCAGGAAGGTGTTGTTCGTATAGAAAGATACCTTGGGCTGACGGCTGGCCATCACATCGTCGGTCGTTCCTTTGGGGATATAGTAGAAGGCATAAATCTTGCCTCGCTGCATGTCTTTTCTCGCTTCGGCGATGTTGGCATATTGCTTGCTGATTCCGGTTTGCGTAAAGGCATCCAGATTGCGGATGATGTTGCGGGTGGTGGAGGTGTTGTCCTGATCAACCACGCCTACCGGAAGGTTTTTGGGCAACCCTTCATTCATCAGGGTTGTGAAGAACAAGCAACAGCATAAAGGAGCGATGACCATGCAGAACAGATACAGCGGGCGGGAGACGAGTATTCTCAGCTCCCGCAGCATGATTGCTATGATTCCTTTATTGCTTTGCATGATGTGTGGATTTCCATTATTTGCGGATGATTACGGACATACCCGGGCGCAGTCCGGCGATTTTCTCTTTCGGAGTGGCTTTTACCTCGAAGGTCTTCAGGTCAAACTGACCGGTTGTCTTGGTAGCTTTCCAGGCAGCGTATGAGCCCATATCCTTCATGGAAGACACCTTGAGCTGTACTTCTTTGTTGAAAGCCGGCACGAAGGCTTTGAATTCAGAGCCGACAGCCAGATTGCTCAACTGGTCTTCGCGCACGTTGAAGGTCACCCACATGTCCTGAAGCATACTCACGTTCATGATCGGGGCACCGGTTCCGACCAGTTCACCGATTTGCGGGAAGATTTCGGCAACTTCACCGTCCATCTGGGCGATGAGCACGGTCTCCTTGATATAAGAGTTCACTTCGTCTACCACACCCTGAGCCTGACGCGCCTGAGCGGCAGCAGCCTCTTTATCCTCTTTCTGGGCACCGTTGCGGGCCAGGTCATATTGAGCTTTGGCAGCTTTCTCAGTAGCCTGCATGGCTTTATAGTTGGCATACACCTCGTCGCGCTTCTGCGCACTCATGACGCCCTCTTCAAACAGACGGTTGATGCGGTTGTATGACTTTTCTGCAATCTCCAGTCCGGCTTTTGCTTTCTGCCACATTTCATAAGCGGCCTGAATCTGCTCACGGCGTGCGCCCTTGTCAGCCTTCTCGCGAATGGCATTTGCTGCATTCTGCACGGCTTCGGCTTGTGCCAGCTTGGCCTGCACGTCCGGAGCTTCCAGTATAGCCAGCGTGTCACCGGCGCGTACGTGGTCACCTTCGTGCACCAGGATGCGCAGGATGCGTCCCGGCACCTTGCTCGATACGCGGTATTCGTTGGCCTCGGCCTGTCCCTGGATGATTTCATCTTCATTGCCTAAAAGGAACATTCCTGCTCCGGCAACCAGGGCTACAATGACAACCAGACTCACCAAAGCCCAGATAATGCTATGTTGTTGTGCTTTCTTTTCCATAATTCTTTAGGTTTAAATATTTTGTAATAGATTCGTTTTATATGTTGTTCTTTGGTTTATTGTACTTGCAGACGTCCGAGCGCTTTCTTCAGATAAGTGTCAGCCAGACGGATGTCAATCTGTGCATCAATCTTTTCGGTTTGGGCGGAAAGCCAGGCGGTCTGCGCCTCCATCACGTTCGATGTCGGGATGACTCCCTCGCGGAATCCCTTGGTGGCGATTTTCAGATTCTCCTCGGCCTTTTCCATGCTCCGGTTGGCCAGAGCCAGGCGTTTCTGGGCCTCTTCGGTCTTGAACTTGCTCTGGCTGATTTGCAGTTCTATTTTTTCTTTTACCTCTTCCTTTTGCATTTTGGCAATGGTGGCTTCAGCTTTGGCAGCTTTTACCTTATAGAATCCTTCGCCCCAGTGCAGGATAGGCACTTGCAGCATGACGCCTACATTCCAGGTGCCGCGGAATTTCTTTTCAAAGCTGTTGAAAACCGATGGGCTGGTTGCGGCATATCCGCCGATGAGTGCCAGTGACGGCAACATGTCCGAGCGCACAACGTTGATTTTCTGCTGGTAAATCTGATTGGCGATTTCCAGACTCTGAATTTCGGGACGCTGGTCGGCTCCCTGATTCAGTTCTTCTTCGCTTACGGTTTCTGCCAGTACGTTTTCCACGCTTTCATCGGCCAGCGTGATCTCTTCCGTCAGGTCCAGACCGCAGAGTTGGCACAGAAGCATCTTGGAGAGGCTCAGTCCGTTGTCCACTTTCGTCAGATTCATTTCCGCTTCATTGAGTTTCACTTTCACGGTAAGTCCGTCGGCTTGGGTGGCCACTCCCTCCTGAATCATTTTTTCCACATCCTCGTCCAGTTTGCGGATCAGGTTCAGATAACCTTCGGCCAGCTTCTTTTTATTACTGAGTGACACGGTCATCCAGTAGGCTTCATCCGTACTCAGCACCAGATTCTGTGTTTCGGTGTCATATTGCTTGCCGGCCAGTTCTTTCGACAGTTCGGTGATTTTGTTGTAGGCCCGTATCTTTCCGCCCATATACAGCGGTTGGGTGAGCATGACACCGGCCACCCAGGTATTTCGCGTATCGGTCCGGAAGGCATCAGCCAGGTCTTTTCCGGCCTGATTCAGGGCTTGTTCCACACCCTGCAATTTGCCCGACTGGATGAACTGCTGGGCCATCTGTCCCAAAATCGGGTTGATTTGCCCTAATTGGGTGACAAACTCCGTGAGTCCCGGCATCAATGCCTGTCCGATGTTGGTACCCAGATTTCCCAGGCTGTTCTTTTGTGCATCGCTGAGCAGTGATATTTCATCGCCGAAGCGCATATAGCCTCCGGAGGCTGAAATCTTGGGGAGATAATTTGTAAAGGCTGCCTTGTCCTCGTAGTGTGCCTTTTCCATCTTCAGTTTGGATATCTGCAAAGTCTTGTTGTTGGCTATCGCCAGGTTTCTGCAGCTGTCTAAAGATAGAACCCGTTGTGCCTGAATTCCGGTGATGAATCCAGACAACATTAAAATAACGATTAGTCTTTTCATTATATTGTATTTAGTTGATATTTCTTTTTGTTCGTGAATGATTGCATAGGCAACGATACAAAAGTAATATCTTTGCAGAAAGAAGCAAAGAAAAGACATTTTTTTTATTGAATATTATCATCTTAGAAACAAAAAAGCCTGCTCTTTTTTGAGCAGGCTTTTTTGTTTATTTTTCAAAGGTTACAGATGCGTTTCCGATATTGTTTCCGTCAGCGAAGATGGATACCCGATAGGTTCCGGCGCTGAGGAACTCGTTTACGTCCCAATACAGAGTGACGTTCTGTGCGTCTCCCGTGTATTCGATATCACGTTTCATGGAATATTCCAGATTCTTGTTCTCGTAGGGGAATGTATTTCCGTTGGTCAGCACCTCGTTGGTTGGCTTCAGGATGCGCACATAAATGCTTTTCATTCCGGTGGTAGCCGTGATATTCTTGGCAATGGTAAAGTTTACGACCAGCTGTTTGGCATCTTTGATTTTCCGTGCGTTCTTGCCCCGCTTGTTTTTGGCAGACATGGAAATGCCGGTAGCATCCAGCTGTGAGGCGATGGCCACCTTGTCGCTCAGCGATGCCTTCTCGCTTTGCAGGCTGGAGATATGGGTCTGTGCCTGTGAATATTGTGCCTTGATTTGCTGGTTCTCTGTGGTCAGCGCCTGGTTCAGACGGTTCAGAGAGTCAATTTCCAGAATATATCCACGCATGATGGCACGTACTGTGGCCAACTCCTTTTTCAGTCGCGCAATCTCTGCGGCATCGGTTGACTTGACGCGTTTCAGTTCGGCCAGCAACTCCTCGGTGCGCTGCTGTTCCTTGTCCAGCTGGGCGATGAGGGAGTCGTTATTGATTTGCGTTTTCATTTCGTTGTATTGCTTGGCAAACTGTGCATATTCGTTTTCCATTTCCTTTTTGTCCATTTCTGCCAGTTTGACCATTTCCTCGTGTTCTGCGCTCTTTTCACTCAGAGAATAAATGAGGTAGCCCACACATCCGCACAGGATGACTACTACGACGCTAGCAATTACAATGATTTTTTTCTTGTCCATAGTCCTAAAATATTTATCGTTTTTGAGGCTTTCGTTTTCAAAGCCGCAAATATAATTCTTTTCTATCGAACCATTGCAAACAAATCTTATTTTTCGTTGGGGTTTTTAATTTTATTTCCGGCGAATCAGGGTTGCAGGGTAAATGCTTCCTCGTTTTTATTAAAAAAACGAATTACTTTTTCTCCTTATTAAAAAAAAACGTACCTTTGAAAACCTAAACATTCAACAAGGTTTATTAAGAGTACATTATTAATAACATTATATATTTATGAAGAAACTGATCGGAAAACTTTCTCAAAGCAAGGCCGCACTGTTGGCCATGGGAGTTCCGGCCGGAGTAGTTCCTGCTGTAGCCGCTACAGCAGATGCCACTGTTTCGGTTCAGGAGAACGCCCAGCAGTCTTTGAACATTGTGGGTGCGTGCATGATCAACCCGACAACATTGGAGATTCTTTATTCAAACGGTACCCGCATGAGTATGGATTTTTACGGAGAGAACATCTTCCGTATCTTCCAGGACAATCAGGGCGGTATCATCCGTGATCCGCAGGCTACTCCCGAAGCTCAGATTTTGGTGGACAATCCCCGAAAGGCAGTTTCTCAGATTGAACTGAAGGATCAGAATGGAGTGATTACGGTACAGACCAAGGATGTCAAGATTGAATTGGACAAGAAAACCACACTCTTCAAGGTGACCAGCCTGAAAACAGGCAAGGTGGTTGCTGAGTCTGTGGCTCCCGTTCAGTTTGAGAAAGGCCGTGTTACAGTATCTCTGAAAGAGCAGAACAAGGAATATTTCTACGGTGGCGGTGTGCAGAACGGACGCTTCTCACACAAGGGCCAGGAAATTGAAATCGTGAACACCAACAACTGGACCGACGGCGGTGTGGCTTCTCCGACACCTTTCTATTGGTCAACCGAAGGATACGGTATCATGTGGCACACCTTCAAGCCCGGAAAATATGATTTCGGCGCAGCCGAGAAGGGCAAGGTTGTGTTGCAGCATGACGAAGACTATCTGGATATGTTCCTGATGGTGAACGATACTCCGGTGGCTTTGCTGAACGATTTCTATCAGCTTACCGGTAATCCGGTGCTGTTGCCTAAGTTCGGTTTCTACGAAGGACACTTGAACGCTTACAACCGTGACTACTGGAAGGAAGATCCAAAGGGCGTGTTGTATGAGGACGGAAAGAAATATGTAGAGAGTCAGACCGACAATGGCGGTACCAAGGAGTCTCTGAACGGTGAGAAGAACAACTATCAGTTCTCTGCACGTGCGGTAATCGACCGTTACAATGCACACGACATGCCATTGGGATGGGTTCTTCCGAACGACGGTTACGGAGCCGGATACGGCCAGACCGAAACCTTGGACGGTAACATCCAGAACCTGAAAGAGTTTGGTGACTATGCCCGTTCGAAGGGAGTGGAGATCGGTTTGTGGACTCAGTCAGACCTGCACCCGAAGGAGGGAATCAGCGCCCTGTTGCAGCGTGATATCGTGAAAGAAGTGCGCGATGCCGGTGTACGTGTGCTGAAAACCGACGTGGCTTGGGTAGGAGCCGGATATTCATTCGGTCTGAACGGTGTGGCTGATGTAGGCCATATCATGCCTTACTACGGAAACAACGCCCGTCCGTTCATCATCTCACTCGACGGTTGGGCCGGAACACAGCGTTATGCCGGTATCTGGACCGGTGACCAGACCGGTGGTGAATGGGAATACATCCGCTTCCATATCCCGACTTATATCGGTTCCGGTTTGTCCGGTCAGCCGAATATCTGTTCTGATATGGACGGTATCTTCGGTGGAAAGAACCTGCCGGTCAATATCCGCGACTTCCAGTGGAAGACTTTTACGACCATGCAGCTGAACATGGACGGATGGGGATCTAATCCTAAGTATCCGCACATTCTGGGCGAGCCGGCTGAATCTATCAACCGCTGGTATCTGAAGATGAAGTCAGAGTTCATGCCTTATACCTATAGTATTGCCGAGGAGGCTATTGACGGCAAGCCTATCAACCGTGCGATGTTCCTGGATTATCCGAACGACTATACTTTGGGAACCGCAACCCGCTACCAGTTCCTGTACGGTCCGTCAGTGCTCGTAGCTCCTGTTTATCAGAACACCGCTTCCGATGACAAGGGCAACGACGTGCGCAACGGCATCTATCTGCCGGAAGGCAAGTGGGTGGATTATTTCACCGGCGATGTTTACGAAGGAAACACCATCATCAACAACTTTGATGCACCGATCTGGAAATTGCCGTTGTTCATCAAGATGGGAGCCATCATCCCGATGACTGCGCCGAACAACAATCCAAACCAGATTGACAAGAAACTGCGCATCTACGATCTGTATCCGTGTGGAACCACTACTTTCACCGAGTATGATGACGACGGTATCACCGAACAGTATAAGTTTGGCAAGAGCGCAACTACCAAGATCGTTTCAGAGGAGAAGGACGGCAAGGTAGTCGTTACCGTTGAGCCAACTCAGGGAAGCTTCGACGGCATGGAGAAGAACAAGGTAACTGTGTTCCGCGTCAATGTTACCGCTCAGCCTAAGAAGGTTTCTGCGAAACTGGGAAAGAAGGGCGTGAAACTGACCGAAGTTTCTTCTTTGGACGAGTTCAACAAGGGAGAGAACGTATACTTCTACGAAGCAGAGCCAAACATGAACCAGTTTGCCAACAAGGGTTCTGAGTTTGCAGCCCAGAAGGTTATCAAGAATCCGGTACTGCACGTGAAGCTGGCCGAAACCGATGTTACAGCCAATGCTGCCACCCTGGAGATCAAGGGCTTTGTATTCGACACTGCAAACAAACTGTTGTCTCAGACCGGTGCTCTGACTGCTCCTAAGGCTCAGATTACCGAAGAGAATACTCAGGCTTACACGCTGACTCCAAGCTGGGAGAAGGTGGCCAATGCCGACTATTACGAAATCGAGTTCAACGGCATGCTGTATTCTACGATTAAGGATACGAAACTGTTGTTCGAGGATCTGGTTCCGGAAACCGCTTACAGCTTCAAGGTACGCGCTGTGAACAAAGACGGCAAGTCTGAGTGGACAACCGTTGAGGCTACGACCAAGTCTAATCCGCTGGAGTTCGCAATCAAGGGCATCACTGCCGAGACTACTTGCGAAAACCAGGGCGGTCAGGATGTCAACAAACTGTTTGACTTTGACGAGAGCGCCGGCTGGCACAGTAAGTGGGGCAAGGGCGAGGCTGTACCGTTCGATATGTTGATCGACCTGAACAGCATCAACCAGCTCGACAAGTTCCAGTATATGTCTCGTCCGGATGGCGGAAACGGATGCTTGCAGGAAGGTACCGTTTACTACAGTATGGATAAAGTAAACTGGGTTGAGGCCGGAAAGATTCAGTGGGAAGCCGGTGGCACTCACGTGTTCGACTTCAAGGACAAGCCGACAGCACGCTATATCAAGTTGTCTATCACCAAGGCTGTAGGTAACTTTGGTTCTGGTCTGGAAATGTATGTATTCCGTGTACCAAACACAGAGAGCCTGATTCCGGGAGATATCAACCGTGATAATAAGGTAGACGAGAACGACTTGACTTCATACATGAACTATACCGGTCTGCGCAAGGGCGACGGTGACTTCGACTATGTAAGCATCGGTGACCTGAACCGCAATAACCTGATCGATGCCTTCGATATCTCGGCAGTAGGTATCAGGCTCGAAACCGGAGTAAGCAGTCGCAAGGTGGATCCGATTGCCGGAAAGGTAACCGTTACTCCATCGAAGAAGACCTACAATGCCGGCGAGGAGGTTCAGTTCATTGTGAAGGGTACAGGACTGAAGTCTGTCAACGCATTGAGCTTCGCCTTGCCATATAATACCGACGAACTGGAATACGTGGGTGTAGATGCTAAGGGCATGAAGGAAATGACCAACCTGACTAAGGATCGTCTGCACACCAACCGTCAGAAGGCTGTATATCCAACCTTCGTCAACCTCGGCGAGAAACCATATCTGGAGGACGGCGAGCTGATGGTGGTTAAGTTCAAGGCCAAGAAGAAGGTCACTATCGATACGAAAGCCATCGATGGTATGATTGTGGATAAGTATATGAACAGCTTGAAATTCTAAGCTGAGCTTACATAAAAAAGAAAGCAGCCCGATGCGGGTTGCTTTCTTTTTTTGTGATGTTCCGAAAAAACGGTCCCAATGATTTTCTGAAATCATCGAAATGAAATTCAGAAATCATTGGGACCGTTTTTATAAGCCTCAAATCCGCAACTAAGCTCTTCAGCGTCCTTCTTGCGTCTAAACGTCCTCTC